>Ga0187893_10003461_pt1 | contig 31991 bp, 35 predicted proteins | sample MA1701074metaG_FD_139574 | JGI IMG/M metagenome (GOLD analysis project Ga0187893, IMG submission 139574) | White microbial mat communities from a basaltic lava cave in the Kipuka Kanohina Cave System on the Island of Hawaii, USA - MA170107-4 metaG ...
AAGACGGGCAAAGCGACTTTGCTGCGAGACGGTCTCTTTGAACCTAATGACAAACAGTCTGCTTTGCCCAAGTTGGTTATCTGATCAGGATAACTCAACTCTCCTCTTAACATACAAATGACAAGGACGAGGTTGTCATTGCGAGCGAAGCGAAGCAATCTCTTACTCTTCTTCGATCAACTTTCAAGGTGAACGTCCTTCTTTGCCTCCTCTACAAAAAGCCCTTCGAGGGATTTCCTCAGCGGGTGAAGCGAAACAATATCAGCTTGAGAATTAGACAAGACTTCCAAGACCTTAGACTTAATTTCTTCATCAAATCTCAAAACCAGTAAACCCGCTCTTTTCTCGACAGCGACCTTGAGGCCGCTCAACTTAGTGGTAATCTGATCACTCATATCTTTAATCAGCATCTCGTAGTCAGTATGAATCTCTTCAAACAACCTTCCAAGCTCGCCTGTCTTTACCACCTTGCCACCCATAATAACGCCAACTCTATCGCAGAGCGCTTCAACATCAGAAAGCATATGAGAACTGAGCAGTATTGTTTTCCCCTTCTTTTTTTCTTCGAGAATGAGTTCCTTTATCTCTCTCTGCCCGATCGGGTCAAGCCCGCTCATCGGCTCGTCGAGGATTAAAAAATCAGGGTCGTTTATTAAAGCCTGTGCAACTCCCACTCTTTGAAGCATACCCTTGGAATATTTTCTCATTTGTACTTTTCTGGCGTGAGACATTTTTACTTTCTCAAGCAGTTCGTCAATCCTAGTTGCGAGAACGTTTCCGTTTAGTCCGTGTAATTCTCCCATGTATCGGAGCAGTTCTTCACCTGTGAGATAATCATAGAAATAAGGATTTTCGGGCAGGTAGCCAATGCGATTTTTTACATCTTCATCGCCAACCGGCTTTTCCATTAATTCGACCTTGCCTTCTGTGAGAGGAACAAAGCCGAGTATTATTTTGAAAGTTGTTGTTTTCCCTGCTCCATTTGGTCCGACAAAACCGAAGATTTCTCCTTCACTAACGGAAAAAGATACGTCCTTCAAGACCCGAACCTTCTTTTTCAGGAAGCCAGTTGTGTAGTCTTTTATGAGATTCTCTACTTTGAGCATGACCCTTAAATTATTGCATAAATGAAATTGTCGTTGCGAGGAGCGAAGCGACGAAGCAATCTGTTACTTTTTTTGTCATTTCGACCGTAGGGAGAAATCTAGATGTCTCACATGATCCCTCACAGGAGTTTATCCTGAGCGTGGCGAAGGGTTCAGGACAGGGTTCGACATGACAAATGAACGAAAATACGGATTGCTTCACTTCGTTCGCAATGACAATTGTTCTTACCAGCAAAAGAAATTATATGTTTATTTGAAGATTCCTACAAGATTCACGAGGATTTTTTAAACTTGCAATCTTTATACTACAGATAATAGATAATAGGCGTAATCAGTCACAGTCTCCGTCTGCACGCGTGGATTCAAACTGTCCAATACCTCCATTAGGCTGAGTAGAAACGGTACATTTGATAACTTTATCTGCAAAGACTGAAAAATCCTTTCTTCCAGTTTTATCCGTGCTTGTCATGGAGGCTTCCCATCCAAAGTCACCCGCAAGGTCTACCGGAGCAGTACCGACATCAGCGCTCCATCCAATGCAATATCCAGCCTTTGAGCTGCCGCATGTTGCCGCCGCCGCCGGACTTCCATCACTTACAACGGCCCCCTCAAAAGTGCTATCAATAAGTGCATCATTCTCATCACTTGTACCGGAAGGATCGCGTAGGGTAGATGCTGTACCCTGAGTGCCTATAAAATTAGTAAAATCCCTTGTTCTATTGTCATCCAGGTCTTGCTCGGAATACTCATACTCAGCATCTCTCAGGGTTTGAAGGGCTTTTCTTGCATTCGTTTCATTTGCGGAGATCCTTGCTTTAATAAGGTTCGGAATCGCAACCGCTAGCAGAATGCCTATAATTGCAGCCACTACTAGGAGTTCAATAAGCGTGAACCCTTTTTCTTTTTTCTTATTATCCTTATTATCTTTCAATTTTATCCACATCTCGACCACCTCTCTTCTTTGTTCTAGTTTAGTATAGAGCAAGATTTGTACCATAAAATAAGCAAACCATTTAAATGCGTAATTTACTGAAAACAAATGATTTTATTTCTATAGTTGTTTGTCATGGTATTCGTAAAAACTTCTTGTTGTCAAAAAGCGCAATGACATGACAATTATTGTCAATAATAACGTTTTTTGCGATTCAAGTTGTGCTCAGTTATGTAATAAGTGGAAAGGAGCAAGGGAAAGGGTATTGGATTGGACTCAAGCCCAAGCCAAGTTGGTTATTTTTTTGAATAGGATTTTGGGTGATCGGTCCGTTCGCGGTTACTAAAATTAAATTTAATAACCAAGATTTGCTTTGTCGGACAGTGTCGGTACAAATTGTATCCAGATACGAAACTTCTAAAACTGTCACTCTGAACCACTTCTGTCATTCTGAGCGCAGCGAAGAATCTGGAAAAGATGGATGCTTCGTTTCACTCAGCATGACAAACACAAGATACTGAGCTGCAAATCGTCATTCTGAGCCGTTTTTGCGAAGAATCTTTCTTTTGAGAACGCTGTAACTACAAGATTCTCCGTCGTGCAACCTGTACTGAGCTTGCCGAAGTACTCCTCAGAATAACAAGCACGGGACTCAGCATGGCAAATACGAGACACTGAATTACCAACCCCTTCATTCTAAGGTCTAAATGGAGCCGAAGGCGAAGAATTTATGAGAAAAATTAAACCCTTCGATTCTCTCAGGGTGACAATATTGAGTAAAACTTAAAACGACATTGTACGTTTGTTTCAATGTTGATTTGTACAATTTATTATTGGCATGATCTGGTTCGTGTAGATTGAGTCTTTATTTAAAAGGGCTTTTAATTTTGTAAGAATAAAAAAAGGGTGACAGTGATTGTTTTCACGCCACCCTTGCTCTTTCATTTATTGTTGTTTCTATACTTTAGTTACAACCAGGGGAAGTACGATCAGCATCGAAGACTCCTTGTCCACCTGATGTCGTTACTGAGCTTGTTTCACACTTTATAGATCCGTCTCCATAAACAGCATAATCCCTTCTTCCTGTCTTGTTGAAGCTCTCCATAGTGGCTTGCCAGCCAAAGTCCTGGAAGCTGGGACTGGTTCCAGAATTTTGAACGCCTACATCAACTGAGTCCCATTGTAGACAGTACCCTGCCTTAGGGTTGGGACAATTGTTGCCACTTCCTAAACAATCCGGACCCGTAGCACCCACAGTGGCACATTCAAGACTACTGTCTACTAAAGCGTCTCCTTCTTCGCTAGTGCCTTCAGGGTCACGTAGAGTAGATGGAGTACCTAGGGTACCCATTAAATCTGTGTAATCTCTGGTCTGATTATCATCCAGGTCCTGCTCAAAATACTCGCCTTCCGCATCCCTAAGGGTCTGCATCGCCTTTCTGGCGTTCGCCTCGTTCGCGGACATCCTCGCCTTAATAAGGTTTGGGATCGCGATCGCAAGCAATATGCCGATGATCGCCGCGACCACCAGAAGCTCGATCAGGGTAAAACCCTTCTCGCTCTTTTTACTCCTAATTGACTTTAACATCTCGACTACCTCCTGTAAAAAAATTTTAATTTACGTAACTAATGAGCAAGCCTTGTGCCAAGGGGAGGTTGGCTGTTAATATCATAATACAACCCATTGAAAAATAAAAAGAATTCTTGTTTTTGTTTCTATCAACGGCATTTTTTTTGAAGCCTTTGGACAGCCCATTTTTGTAAAATGCCAAATTTTGTTGACAAAAATTGTCAACAAAGCCATATTTTGTCGTGTCATCCTGGGTGATGAGCTTGTCGAACCGTCTGTAGCTATTTAGTAGGGGCGACCCGGCAGCAGGTCCAGGTCGCCCCTAGATTATTATCATCGGCAGCAATCACCCAAATTCCGTGCATAAGATAACATAAACACGCGCATCCAATTCTTTGCTTGGATATTCATTGTTCTTCGCTCATGAATATTTCACTATCAAATTCTTTACACTGCATTACTCCGTCATTACTCCGTCAGTAACCTCTCCGAATAAACAAACCCGCTTATACGCTCACATTGTAACAAATACGATGCAACAGTGGAATAGCCACCTTGCTTGTGAGGCAAATGATCTTTTAATATTAATTGTGATACGACCTGTTGCCCAAATCCAAAAATGTCATTTCGACTCCTTCGGCTACGCTCAGAATAAACTCCGGGAGAAATCTTTTTTAAGATTATCCACACATGAAACAGACAGATATCTCACATCCATTCGATATGACAGACTATTTCTATGTTTGAGCAACAGCCCTTAATAGTCCTAATTTGGGGCTTCAGGCAATGTCGGCATAAATTCTGTCCTGAGAGACCTTACCTGAGGGCAGCGAATATGCTCGGACCAGGCTGTTGTATTATCGACAAGTCCTCTTATAAACGTATTCTTTTCACGATTCTTGTAAATCAGAAATTATCCACATATTATTTATTCACCTTATCGAGCTATGTCCTTAAATACTCCCGAGGAGGAGATTGTCGAAATGAACACAAAGCAGTTTTTTCTCTCTTCTTTTATTACTTTTTATTTACTGCTCTTTTTAATCACAGGATGCGGTACTGTAAAGACATCTTCTAGTTTCAGTGATCCTGGGGTAAAACTGGATAGATATGCCGGGCTGGAGATTTCAGATTTTGAGACCAAAATCGAGTTTGTTCCAAAAGACGCCTTGACTCAAATTCCCGATGAAACAGCAAGCCTTCTCAGCTCTAAAAACAGGGGTTTTCAAAAAATAGGGCGAGGGGAATTAAAAGAAATACCCGATGAAGATACCCTAGTTCTCCTGGGCGAGGTAATTGAATATCAATCAGGGAAAAACTTTAAATTTGAAGGAGGAGCGTTGAAGATCGGTGAGGCTTCGCTGACCGTTCAACTGGCAATCGTGGAAAAAGCTACAGGCAAAGAAATCGTGACAGGCGAGGTAAACGGGTTCAGCTCTCTCGGATTTACTAAATCAGGCATATATAAGGGCGTTTCGGAAGAGATAGTAAAATTCATTTCCGAAAATTATTAAAATACCAGTTGAATAACCCGTAGTTGCACTTCGGGGATGATAACAGGCTGCCCAAAGGGCAGAGAAGAATATTTAAAATTGATAGGACAGAATAAGAAGAATCATAAGGTTCCTAAAAATAGTCAATAATTATGTAGGAGCATCTTCTAGATGAGAAAGTGGTCGCGCCAGGGATGGCACTCTTACAAAAGAATTGGCGAGTAGGTAAAGGGTATATGATAGAAGGAGTTATTAGCTTTTTAGTTTTAGATGCCCCGTGGCTCTGCCACGGGGAGCTTCACTGACATGAAGGTAAGTGTAAGAAACTTAGCAGAGTAGGGAGGATAAAGATGATAAAAAAATGTTTTGGTTTTTTAGTTGTCGTGTTCCTATCAGTTTCTATTCTAGGGTTTGAAAGCGCGGTAACTTCAAAGGAAAAATCAAAGAAGAAAGAAGAAAGTAAAAGCCAGTCAATAAACTCTAAAGAGATGGACTATTACAATAAAGGAAGAGTCTCATATCTACTCTATACGCCCAAAGGGTTTAGAGAAGCAATAGAGAACTACAATAAGGCTCTTGAGCTCAACCCTAACTTCGGACTTCCTTATGCCGGACTCGGAGAAGTATATTCTGTTATCGGATATATGAATTTAGAAGAAAAGGAAGATTATGAAGAACAGTTCAACAACTCTTACTTAAACCTGACTAAGGCTCTAAAACTGAGTGCAGATTCAAAGGAGTGTCAGCGCGCGCTGGCATTGAGTTATCTTCATTTGAGGCGGTATAAACAGGCTGAATCCTTGGCGAAGAGCGTAATAGAAAAGGACCCAAATGACGCAGAGAGCCACTACATACTGTGGGCTGCTACCGGAAGGGACGTAGACAGTTCTTTAATCAAAAGAGCGATTGAGTTAAACCCGAAATTGGCTATGGCGCATATCGACTTGGGAAAATCTTATTTCTATAAGAAGCGCGACTACCCAAAGGCGGCGAGCCAGTTCCAAAAAGCAGTTGAGACCGCTCCAGATTCACCTCAAACACACAGTTATCTGGGAACGGCGCTCAGAACACAGGGATACCTTGGCAAAGCGTTGTCGGAATATCAAAAAGCGATTGACCTGGATCCGAATTATGCCTCGGCGTATACAGACCTCGGAATTACTCTCTTATACATGAATAAGCTTGATGAATCCATGGCCAAACTCAAAAAAGCTATCTCGCTCAACCCTAATTATCCGGATGCCTATTACTACCTTGCCCGTGTATTGGAAAATAAGAATAATGCGAAGGATGCCGTGTCGAACTATCAAACTTTTATTGACCTGGCAAAAGGGAGGGAAAGATACTCGGACTACATTGCGGGAGCAAGAGAGAGCATGGTAAAGCTAAATGGTAAGTAAACATCGTAAATCCTGAAAAATCTAAAATCGTGAGATGAAACAGCCTGAGAAACAAGCGGATTTTATAAAATTGTCATTTGGTCTGGATTCAAACGCCAGTCTTTGGAATGTAGTATTTGAGGGATTCGATCAAGAAGTGGTTTTAGTCTCGAAATTTGAGGGAAGGGAGATAGATGCTATCAGAATCCTTTATAGATTCGGAGCGATATTAGGGGAAAGGTATAAAGACTGCCAAGTTAAACCGACGGGCTCCGGACTTTTAATTAAGAAGAAACTTCCGACAAACGACCTTTCTATAATCCGTCAATGGACAGAGTTAATGTATAGCATTCGTGAGGAGATGGCTAGTCTCGTTACTAAGGAGATCGGGGTTTAGCGCGGCATAGAAAATCCAAAAGCGCAACTCAAGACGGTTCATTCTTCTTTTTTACGCTTGCCTTTTATCAACTCAAGCAGAAAACTCTCCTGTGTCGTAAGGTTCATTAGAATCTGTTTTCTGGTGTCAGGTACGTGCGAGAAAGACTGCTCGATATCCTTTTTAGCTTTTCTTATTTCTTCCAAGTTCCTCTCGAGTTCTTTGATTTCTTCGTCGGCATCCATTCTTTTCCTCCTAAATTTGCGAATTAGACGGAGACCGCATACAAGCGCAATATTATATAGCAGGTATCGAAAGATTAAAGAAGAATCAGATCTCCTGCGACTACGCTCTCTATAGTCTCATCGTCTTTTTTGAGAATAAGGCATCCATTTTCATCGACTCCGCAGGCGATCCCCTCAATCTCCTTTTCATTAAATTTGATTTTGACCCTACGGTTGATCATTCCACACATTTTCATCCATTCCTGAATTATTGGATTCTTTCCTTCCGTTTGAAATTTTTCTTGCCATTTCTCTAAGTTGTTAATTAGCGTCGCAGTGAAAGCCGACCTGTCGACTTCACGTCCGATTGTTTCTCTGATTGAGGTTGCTATTTCCGCAATGTCTTTCATCTCTGTTTTCATCAACTCTTTTGTGATATTTAGATTCACCCCTATTCCAACGACGACAAAATCAACCCTGTCTCCTTTTGGCTGCATCTCGGTTAATACTCCCGCCGCCTTTTTTCCTTCTATGAATATGTCATTAGGCCATTTTATAGAGGGGGTTGCTCCCTCGTTTTTTATTGTTTCGGCTAGAGCTATGGACGATACTAAGGTCAAGAGAGGAGCGTCTTTTGCTGGAATGGCGGGACGTAAGATAACCGAAATATAGAGGTTTAATCCCGGTGGTGAAATCCATTTTCTTTGAAGTCTTCCTCTTCCTTCTGTTTGAGAATCGGCAATGACGACAGTTCCATCTGAAGCTCCGTTTCTTGCGAGTTCAAATGCTCCGTCATTAGTGGAGCCGACCCGTTCAAAGAAATGTATTGTTCTCCCGATCTTTTCTGTTTTAAGAAGCCTTTTTATAGATTCGCCGTCTATGGTTTTCATCGAGAAAAAACTCTTTTTAAAATTGTAACCGGTAAAGTTATCAGCTCTAAATATCTTTGCAAAGTTTAAGCGGTTTATTGTTTTTCAACAAGTACGTTCCAAGCGTTGTCGGAGAGGATCTTCGAGACCCGCGTTGCAATGTTAATTATTTTCCCGAATTGTGGAACGGCAAAGAGATTGTTGCATCGGGGCACTTGCCATCAGCTATTTTAACACTTAGACTGAGAGCCAGCTTCGGATAGCTCGTATGGCGGGAGAGGATGTTTCAAAAACTGAGAACGGACCTAACTAGGAAGCTTAGACTAATCAGGCTGCTAATAATAAATGCTGATATGTTCCCCACAGAGAGCAGCATTTCTTGCTCCCGGAATCTGGCTCCAAATAATGGTCATGGAGTCGCTGACCTGAGGGCGCTCGGAATTAAGAGCGCGGCATTCTCTAGAAGAAAGTCAGAATCTCTTTCCGCCATTGTCACGAACCGTCTCGGAATAGAGCTGTTCCATCAGGGCGTTTCTCAAAAATCGGTTATCTATTCCAAGTTTAAAACCGCGAACTCCGTCTTAGATAAAGAGATAGCATTAATGAGCGGGGATATTTCTGACCTCTCAATTATAGAGAGGGTTAATTTTGCGGTCGCCCCTGCGGATGCCCCGGTCGAAGTTAAAGCAAAGTGCTATTATGTAACATATGGGATCGGAGAGGAGGCGGTAAGAGAGGTTGTCGGGCTTATTTTAAAAGCAAGAAACCATCCAAACGGACTTTCGGAGTAGAGACGACCCGCCGGGTCGTCTCTACAATATGAACAGTTAAAAAGGGGTTCAGCGTCAGAGCAGATTATCGACTTGAACTCAGTTCTTCCTTACGAATGCCACTTTTGGAAAATCTATTTCTGTTTGAGCTGCGTGGTTGATGTAGTTAGTGAAGATATTAAGAACAACGTTTGCGATGATCTCTGCTATCTCTCCTTCAGTATAGCCCGCATCACGGACCAGGTTCAGGTCATTATCCGTTACCTCACCGCGGCTGGTCACTATGGTTCTTGCGAACTTCAATGCGGTGTCAATTCTGGGGTCAGTCGAGTGCGATTCCCGGCTGTCGATAATTTCATCGTCTCCCAGACCTACCATTTTCCCTATTGCTGTGTGTGCCGATAAACAGTATTCACAGCTATTTGTCTCTGCGACAGCGAGAGCTATACGCTCACGCAATCCGGCACTGAGGAATCCTCCTGCCAAGGCGCCGCTGAAATTGAGATATGCTTCCAGAACGGCGGGCGAGTTTACCATAGTCCGCATTAAGTTCGGCGCTACTCCTAATTTCATTTTTACTTTGTCCAAAAGCTCCTTCCCTTTGGCGGTGGCTTTGGCTGGGTCGATTGCTGTAAGTCTTGCCATTTTTCTTTCTCCTTGTAGATTTATTTCGCTAACCTATCAAATTAGTTTTGATGCGTTAGTCTTTGTGAGCGTTAGATGAAGGATTCATCGGTTGGTTTCAGTTTTTTTAAATCTATTTCTGAGGGTGTGAGCATATCAATTAGGCGCTCCACACCGGGTTTGGGAACATTAGCTAACGAACAGTCGCTGTGATAAAATAAATTTCGTGAATGTAGTAAGCCTCACAAAATCAATCAAAGAAAAAGCCGTGGAGATAGGTTTTGACTTGGTTGGAGTATCTCCCGTAGGCTCATTTCCCGAAAACCAATTTTACAAAGAGTGGCTTGCTAAAGGGTTTGCAGGAGAGATGAAATATATGGAGAGAGAGTCCCAAAAACGAGAGGATATTAAGAACGTTCTTCCGGGAGCAAAATCTGTAATATCATGCGGTCTTAATTACAACACAGATTATCCTTATTCCACGGAAGAGACAGATAAAACTAAAGGATGGATTTCTCGTTACGCATGGGGTGATGATTACCATGAAATTGTCGAGGAGAAACTCTCGCTTCTTTCCAGTTTCATTAATCAAGCCGCTCCCGAGGGTATTAAGTCACGCATATATGTTGATACAGGTCCTGTCCTTGAGAGAGTGTATGGTAGATACTCAGGAATAGGATGGTTTGGTAAAAACACATGTCTCATCAACCAGCAAATTGGCTCGTGGATTTTCATCGGGGAGATAATAACCAACCTTGAGCTTGAATATGACAGTCCGGTTCCCGATAGGTGCGGCAGTTGCACGCGCTGTATTGATGCCTGTCCGACAGGGGCGCTCATAGAGCCTTATGTTCTTGACTCCAGGCTTTGCATCTCTTACCTCACGATTGAGCTAAGAGGGGAAATCCCGCTCGAACTTAGAAACAAGATTGGAAACAACATTTACGGTTGTGACATCTGCCAGGACGTATGTCCATGGAATAAAAGGGCTAAAATGAGCAACGAATCCTCATTCCAGCCCAGGGGAGGGTTATACAATCCTGAACTTGATTCTTTTCTTCGTTTAACTGAGGAAGATTTTCGATTGATATTCAAGGGCAGTCCTGTAAAAAGAGCGAAAAGAAGGGGACTTGTCAGAAACGTTTTGGTAGCCATGGGGAATTCAGGAGAAAGGGATTTTATTCCGAGCGTCAGAGAATTTTTAGAAGACAATGACCCGATGGTCAGGGCACATGCTGTATGGGCTTTGTGGAAACTCGAAGGAGAGGATTCTGCTGAAATCTTACGAACTCTCTTGAATGTAGAAACCGATCCTGGGGTTAGAGAGGAGATAGTTGGTATTTTGAGTATGGAAAATAAATGTTCAGCCACGAATTAACACAAATGATCACGAATGAAATAACAAACCAAAATTTATTCTCAAATATAATCGTAAAAGGTTCCACTACAACTATATCCCTTTTTTTCTTGATGCTTTTTTATATTGTGGAAAGCTTTGGCTTTTCAAAGATAGATTGTATTCGTGTTAATTCGTGTTCATTGGTGGCAAAATAAGAGGCTTTTTATGTCTGAGCAATTTGAAGACGTGCTCAAGCTCAACGAAACGTTCTATCTAGCTCTTGAGAGCGGAGACCTTGATTTAATGGAAGAGGTTTGGCTGAAAGACTCGAGAGCGAAATGTGTCCACCCAGGCTGGCCCTTGCTGCTGGGATGGGACGCTGTAAGGCTGAGTTGGAAGAATATTTTTGAATCCGGAGGTCCTGCTAAACTTCAGGTCTCGAATATTAATATAGAAATATCTGAAAATATGGCATGGCTTACCTGTATCGAGCATATAACACATATTGTTAAAGACCAGGTTCACAAGAGCTTGGCTCAGGCGACAAACATATTCGAGCGGCGCGGCTCGCGTTGGTTTATGGTTCACCACCATGCTTCCCCTATCCCCATGCTGGAAGGAAGTATGACGGAGGAGAAGCTGCAGTGATTGGTTGGAAAGAATATGTAACACAACTAATTTTATTGTTGAACGTAAAAGAAAGGCTGTCATTGCTGTACCAGGAAATTTTATTAAGGCTGCGTTTTGCTATTTGTCTATCAAGTCTATGTAGATCTTCTAGTGCAACTTTTGTCCATTCAACCTTAAGCAAATCGCTTTAATATTTCTTTATGTGAAATTCTTTGAGATGGAGTTTTAAGTCTTTGCTGTAATTTTCTCTTGAATTGCTTTTTTAATTGCAGACCGGAATCAGGGTCTCCGAGAATTTCGAGAAGCTTGTTATCTATGAGTTGCTCCAGGTCTTCAACCGACATATCTTTAATCTTAACTTTTGCCATATCGCACCCCCAATCAGTCCTTATTATATTCTTTTAATACCTGATTAACAATCCTTCTTGCTATTTCAAAAGCTGCCGCAATCCTGATAATTTTTACATCTCCAAGCCCTTTGATCTCTAGAAACTTCTCAAGTGACTGGTTTGCCATCCCTTTGAACGAGCCAAATTTATCCAAGATTTCCCTGGCAACCTCATCGGCAGGTTTGCCTTTTGTGCCTGTAGAGATGAGTATTGATAAAAGTTCAGAATCGTTCAGAGAATCTGCTCCGAGTTCTCGTAATTTGCCTCCTGGATGCTGCCATTTCCGCATTAGGTTTGTCACCTAAAAGTAATTGAAACAGTTTAAGTATTATGCCTAATTTTACTTCGCATAAAATACACGATGTTATCCCGAATAAACAAGCGGCTGTTTAATAATAGGGATTGAGGAGAATGGCGCGTTGACTTATAGAAACTAATAGCTTTTTCTAATGTAATATATGACCCCGCTTTCCTATAGAGCATTTTAGCGCAAAAAAAAAAGGAGGAATTATCATGAATTCGTGGAGAGACAAGAGTCTCAGTATTGGTCTTATTTGGCTTCGGGTGTTAATGGGTCTCGGTATTTCCATGTTCCACGGCTATGGAAAAGTGTTTGGAGGGTGGATGGAGCAATTCGCTGATGGCGTGGCAAAAATGGGCTTCCCGGCACCAGACCTGTTTGCATGGGGTGCTGCTCTGTCTGAATTTCTTGGAGGAATCCTCATAGCTTTGGGCATTGGTACGAGGATAGCGGCATTCTTTGTTTTTTGTACTATGACAGTTGCAGCATTCGTTCGGCACGCAGACGATCCCGTAGATGTGAAAGAACTGGCGCTGATCTATGGAGTAATTGCAATGGCAATTTTGCTCCTCGGGCCCGGTCGTTTCTCATTGGACCACTTGGTCTGCAAATATTTGCGTAAGAGATCCTGAACACCAACACATTTTAATACAAGGTTTAGTCTTGGGTAAAATAGTTTAGAGAAGAGATCGCCTGTTTTCTCTAACTACCATGAAAACGAGCTCCGCATTAGTTTGGGTCGTTGCGCTGGTTACTTTGGGAAGCGGTTTGATAAACCTCGGTTCTCTTATTGGTCCTGGGTTGCCAGAGCGCATCGCAATGTTAGAAAGGATTTTTCCGCTTGAGTTTCTCCATCTCTCTCGTTTCGTAATCCTTCTTATCGGGTTTGCCCTCGTAATCTCTGCTGTAAACATATACAAACAAAAAAAAATGGCTTTACAAATAGTAACTCTGCTTTCCTGTTTGTCGGTGGTGTTTCACCTCACAAAGGGGCTTGATTATGAGGAAGCGCTTTTATCTATACTTTTGCTGGCTCTACTTTTTTTCACACGAAAAAGTTTCACCGTAAAAACCGGTGCTCCAGACCTGCGATCGGGAATAACGCGCTTTTTCATAGCTGTATTCGTGGCTTTCGGCTATGGTGTGGCAGGGTTCTGGTTTTTGGACAGCAGAGAATTTGGAATTAATTTCAAAATCGGAGATTCCATTCATAAGACTCTGCTCTTCTTATCTTTATTAGGCGATCCAGAACTTATTCCCAAAACCTGGTATGCCCACTGGTTTCTGGATTCTCTTTATTGTATGACGATTATTGCCATTGGATATTCGATTTTTGCACTGTTTCGGCCCGCGATTTATAGATTCAGGACGCTTCCTCATGAACGTGCCCTGGCTACGGATATTATGCGTAAATATGGGCGTTCGTCACTCGATTACTTCAAACTCTGGCCTGATAAATCCTACTTTTTTACGCCCTCTCAAAGATGTTTTCTTTCTTACCGTGTTGGAGGAAATTTTGCCGTTGTGTTAGCAGACCCGGTGGGTCCAGAAGAGGAGATCGAGGAGACAATAAGCAATTTTATGAGCTTTTGCAAAGAGAACGACTGGGGCATTGCATTTCATCAAGTCCTCCCCGATTTTCTTCATGTCTACACGAGGCTCGGATTCAGAAAACTTAAATTAGGCGAGGATGCAGTCGTTGACCTCGCGCAGTTCAAAATAGAAGGAAGCGAAGGGAAAGAGTTCCGGCATATCGTAAACAAAATCGAGAAGCTTGGAATCCGTGTTGTGCGTTACGAGCCTCCAATTCCCGAAGAAATCATTTCACATCTCAAGAAGGTTTCAGATGAATGGTTGAAAATCCCGGGTCGCCGCGAGCGTGGATTTACGCTCGGAATGTTTGAGCCCAATTACATAAGATCCACACCTATCGTCGCAGCAGTGGACTCGGAGGAAAAGATTCTAGCTTTCGTGAATATCGTTCCCTCATATTCAAGCGGCGAAGCTACGATTGATCTCATGAGGCGGCGAACCGAGGCTCCAAACGGGATTATGGACTACCTTTTTGTGAAGCTTTTTCTCTCTAGCAAGGAGAAGGGGTACAAGCGGTTTAATCTTGGTATGGCTCCTATGTCCGGGTTTCAGGAGAATGAGGAAGCATCTACGGAAGAGAAGGCGATTCATTATTTCTTTCAACATCTGAATTTTCTATTCAGCTTTACAGGGCTGCGACAATACAAGGCTAAGTTTGCGAGCTTCTGGGAGCCTCGCTACACGGTCTATCGAAACCCACTCGACCTGCCCAGACTGGCAATTGCTATCGGTAGGGTCTCAGAGCTTGATGACCGGAACATAGAGTATGAATAGTGGTTTTTTCGTTTTGCGCTCGAAAAAGAAGGCCAAAATGGAGCAGCAAAATACCGAATTGAATTCAATTTCAAACACAAATAATCGCGCTTCGCAGCTAGTCAAACAGCTATTCGGGTATCTGTTTGCTTTAGTTTGTCTTGTCTGGGTTTTTCACGACATTCATTTTGGCGAGCTTCTTAAGAATATGAGAAACATCCATTGGGGTTGGGTAGCTCTTGCAGTTGTTTGCGACATCTTAAGTTACATATTTCAGGGGGTACGCTGGCGACTTCTTGTCCAAATCAAAGGCGACATCTCTGTGCTACGAGCAACTCAAGCAATTTATGTGGGGCTTTTTACCAATGAAGTACTACCGTTGCGCATAGGCGAGTTAGTCAGAGCATACCTCGTCTCTCGCTGGGTATCCGCTGATTTTGTTTCGATCATTCCCTCTATAGCCGTCGAACGCCTATTTGACGGCATCTGGTTAGCTCTGGCAATCGGTTTCGCGGCGATTTTTGTCCCTCTTCCCAAAGACCTGATCGAGGGTGAAGAAATACTTGGGGCAGTTGTCTTTATTGTAACTGGACTCTTTCTTTACCTTCTATTTCGTAAGAAGGCTCTTATAGATGAAAATTCTAGAGATAATTCGGTCTGGAAACCGCTTGGTTTTGTCAAATCGCTTATAAGTCGACTGCATGTCGAGTTGCAAAAAATTGTTATGTCCCGCTCTTTTTACATCTCATTTGGTGTTTCTCTCTTTATACTTTTTTTTCAAATACTTTCTTTCTGGCTGGTCATGTTGGCATATGATCTAAATTTGTCCTTTTGGGCAGGAGCCGTGGTTTTCCTGATCGTGCATCTCGGCACAGCGATTCCGAACGCTCCTGCCAATGTTGGGACTTATCAGTTTTTCTGCGTTGTGGGTCTTTCGATATTTGGTGTCGAAAAAATCCCTGCCGCCGCTTTTTCAGTTTTGGTTTTCGTTATTTTAACCATCCCATTATGGATAATTGGTTTTTTTGCTCTCGGTCGGAGTGGCATGACTTTGACCCAAATCAGAAATGAAATAAATAAGCTTTTGAATACAGCAAAGACCGAGAAGAAAAATATGGAAAATCTAAGAGGAGGTATTAGTGAATGAAGAAATCCATTTTTCTCCTTTTCGTGTCTGCTCTCTTTATAGCCGGCAATCTCTCCGCCACAGAGGAATCTGTACCTTTTGGAAGATTTGGCAATGTCGCGCTTTATTACAATTCTCCTCATCCTTCCCATGTGGCACTCTTCGTTTCCGGAGATGGAGGATGGAATCTGGGTGTTGTTGATATGGCAAGAGAACTCGCCACGCTTGATTCCCTGGTTGTCGGAATTGACATTATTCACTATCTGAAGGAACTTGAAAAATCAGACGACAAATGTTCTTATCCCGCCGGGGACTTAGAGGAACTCAGCAAATTCGTCCAAAAGAAACTCGAATTCCCAAATTATGTGACACCTTTACTCGTCGGATACTCGTCAGGAGCTACACTGGTCTATGCTACATTAGTACAGGCTCCGTCTAATACTTTCCGAGGAGCGATAAGTCTGGGATTCTGTCCAGACCTGCCTATTGTAAAACCCTTTTGCCGTGGGAATGGATTGGAGTGGGGCCCTGGTCCTAAGGGAAAGGGATACAGCTTCTTACCTGCAACCAGTCTGGAAGTTCCGTGGGTTGCTTTTCAGGGGACAATTGATCAGGTGTGCGATCCAGCCGCAACTGAGGCATACCTGAAGAAAGTAAAGAATGGAGAGATTGTTATTCTCCCTAAAGTTGGACATGGATACTCTGTCCCCAAGAACTGGATGCCTCAGTTTAGGCAGGCTTTCGTAAAGGTTGCTCAAAAGAATGCCTCAGATCCGCAATCGGCATCGGTGGCTGAGTTGAAAGACTTGCCATTGGTGGAAGTTCCCTCCGACGGGCCGAGTAAAGATGTTTTAGCAGTTCTCGTTTCGGGTGATGGGGGTTGGAGTATTACCGATCGAGGCCTGAGTGAAAGTCTGGCACAGCATGGAATCCCTATAGTTGGTTTGAACTCGTTACGGTATTTTTGGACCCGTCGTACTCCGGAGGGCATGGCAGAGGACCTACGAAGGATACTTGGTTATTATTTGGCAAAATGGAAAAAGGACAGGGCAATTCTTATCGGCTACTCCATGGGAGCGGATGTGCTGCCATTCATGCTGAACCGTCTTCCTGAAGATTTGTTCTCGAAGGTGCGAACGGTGGTGCTGCTTGGTCCCGGACACACGATAAGCTTCGAGTTTCATTTTTCAAATTGGGTTCGAAAGTCTTCTGGGCCAGACGGTTTCAAAGTAATTCCCGAGGTAGAGAAGATTAAAGGAAAGAAAATTCTTTGCTTCTATGGAAGTGATGACGATGATGCCATTTGCAAGGGTTTAACTCCCGGGCTAGCAGAGGTTATTGCTTTGAAAGGCGGACACCGCATCGGCTCTAATTTTGGGGGCATTGCCGAGACTATACTGAAAGAAACAAAATAACCTAGAGTGAGTTTGATATAGCTAATTAAGGTTAGAGGGTTATGGTTAGACCACCGGTCTCCCTGGTGGTCTGTGAAGATTGCTTTCTACTTGTTTAACTCTCTGCTTGCGGCATCTTGATTTCTATATGGTATTTCTGGGTGAGGGCCATTAGCTTCTCCATATCCGGGGGATCATCAGGGGGCGGATAGGACTTATACATAACTGATTCCCCTATTTCCTCGAAGAACCTCTCAAGCCCTGCCGGTGTGACAATTACAAGAAGTCTACCTGTTGTGTTTCCCAGGTTCTTGTATGTATGAAGTGTTCCCTTTGGAATATAAACGAATGATCCGGCTGTTGCGTTGATGGTACGATCCCCATATAGGAACGAGAATCCTCCTTCCAACACGTAAAAAGCCTCGTCTTCACGGTGATGAATATGAGGTGGCGGTCCGTTTTGTGGCTCCGCTTTTACCTCGAAGAGCGCATACATCCCACGGGTATCTTCGCTACCCGCCTTGAAAGTTACAAGGTCTCCAAGCACCCAGACCGACTTGCCTTCTCCCGGCGGGAGAGTAATACCAGAATAGTTTGTTATTTTACTATCGCTTTGTCTTGGCATGATCGTCCCTCCTCTTGTGCTAGCTTTCCTTCTTGTGAGAGAACCTCTAAGCGGACCACATCAGGTTCTCGAGCAAATCAGTTTCCTTCTCTTGCATGGTCTCGACTATTTTGTGCGTTAGCTCATCGCCGAGCAGCCACGAATGTTTTTCCGCTTCTGTCTTTAAGTGTCGGATCTCCCATAATATCTCGTTCATGTTGTACATGTTGTTTGTGTTCATTTTTGCTACCTCCTTCAGGGTATTCCCTGTTTTATTGCCTTTGTCCTTGCTTATTAGCTTCGCACATTTTTTAGCAAATAAAATTGATCTTTATTTTCTTCCTTGTTTGTAATTAATATTCCAGTTCTAAAGTATAATGAAGGGGATGGAGATAATCCTCCATCCCCGAAGGTTGGCCTGAGTAAAACAGAAGCCCTATCCCTCTTTATGCTTTAAATTCGTAGGACTTTTCGCTGCCTTCTTTCCAGCTTCCTTGATTGAAACCGCCCACCCTTTTACATTTTTGACGGCAACAAAGTCGCCTATCCTTATTCCTTTTAGCTTGTCTTTAGCTGCCGAAACCTTAAAGATTTTACCGTTAGGTTCTCTAAGGCTGAGAACGCCGTTCTCAATCGCCGTTACTTTACCAGACACCCAGACCCCTTCTTGCGCCCCTTTTTTTGTAGCTGCAAGACTGAAGCTGGAGGTCGTAATCAAGCCAAGGATCATGACAATAGCGATTATCCTTCTCATTTTTTCACCTCCTTATTCTTTGTTTTTTCTACACTTGTCAAATTTTCTCGAAAACTCAGACCCAATGACTAGCAAAGCCAAAAAGGCTCTCCAGTTAGTTTATGTATTTTCTGACGTCTTGAGCGTAGCTATTGGGCCTGTCCTGCCAAGTAACAAATTTGTTGAATACAATTTTTAGTTTCGTCTTTGACTCCGGCGCATTAAAATCCCACCTTAGATTTTCTTTCGATGAAAAGAAGAGATTGACAAAAATCATCTGTTTTATTGGATGCTCGTTTTCTATACCCTTTGCATCAAACCAACCCGTTCGAACCCAGCTATATCCTCTACCGAATGTGTGAGCTAGTCTACCTACTAGTCCGAGTCTTTCCGCTGCAATTGGAGCCAGAGTATTGAAAACGTTAGCGGCTTCCGGTGTAAAATACCATTGCCTTTGGAATTTGTTATCCATCTCGATGAGGTTTCTTGTCAGATGTAAAGATGCAACCTCGCCGAGACTGCTATTCAAGGGGTTTTCAGAATCAAAGTCTCCTATATCACCGCAATACTCAAGGGAGATCCTGATGTTTTCCCACTCTCTTTTTGCGATCTCAAACGCTTTTAAGATTTCCATTTCTTTAGCCTCCTTATTAACTGATTCCATCGAGTTGGTCTTGAGTGTTTAACCCGATACTCGATGTGAACCAATTGTATGCTTGATGGTTTGGTAGGTTTTTCTAGGAACCGACCTAAAAGTCTATAGAACTACTGGTCTGAATCCTGATTTGGATGACTCATGAAAATAAAGGAGGGGACCTTAAAGGAAGTAAAGCAAAAAATGAAGTGTAAGGGGAAGAATCTATTGGATCAAAAAGAGCTTCCCGGGTTAAATTGAGATTAAGGGAAGTTAAAAATCCGGGGGTTGTTACTGAGAGGAGGTTAAAAAGTCTCTTATAGCTTTCTGCGTTGAAATTGTCACTGTCGGTTGTGTCATCTTCATCATTAACAATGTAATTTTGGTTGCTTAAATTATTCAAAAAGTGGAAGTGAAAGACCGACGAATGTGACTTTAACGAGCATGGGTTTTGTTGAGTTTTATAAGATGTGGAAATTAGTCCGAAACTTCCAATTGCGGCCACCAGTACTATAACGAATAAACAGTTCTTGACGTTCTGCGATAAGGAAATGCCGCAAGAATTAGAGGATATCTTCACGATATCTTTAGCACTCATATCTGAACCTTCAATCCTTTCGTAATCCTTTTTCACCAATTTCACCAATGACCAAGACTTAAACAAACTCATTAATTTTAGCTAAAAGAATAAAGTGTGTTACTTAAATGTCAAGGGCAAGTAATCAAATTCTCTAGCAATAATGAATTAACAATTAGTTAGGAGATGCCCCATAAATCTAGATGTTCTAGAAGAACACTATAAAATGCAATGACTTGTCCTGAAAGCGGTAAACCTTTATTTACGAGTTGTTATTGAGTTAATGTATTATTCAACTGGATAGAAGCAAACGAAGAGTGAGTATATGCCGGGAATCTTTTCAACAAAAAATCTTGACTTAATCCTAAGAGATGCAGAGGTGACAGAACACTCCCTGCGCAAGGCTCTTGGTCCGGTTCAGATTACGATGCTTGGAATCGGGGCAATAATCGGTGCGGGTATCTTCGCAACAATCGGTACCGCTTCGGCTGGAGATGCCCATCGCCTCGGCGCCGGGCCTGGACTGATACTTTCATTCGTTGTAGCTGGAATCGTGTGTGCATTTGTAGCGCTTTGCTACGCGGAGTTTGCCTCGATGGTGCCGATTTCAGGCTCTGCTTATACGTATTCTTATGCTTTGGGAGAACTCATTGCTTGGGTTATCGGGTGGGATTTGATTATTGAGTATGCTGTCGGAAACGTCGCTGTTGCCATAAGTTGTGCCAATTATTTTAAAACCTTCATTGGAGAAGTCGGATATCAAATTCCGGACTGGCTCTCGACGGATTTTCAAACTGCTCATAAAATTCCGGGTTTGATCGAAAACGCACCGCATATCTTTGACGTCCCGATTGTCTTTAACCTGCTTGCTTTTTTGATTGTTGCGGGAATTACCATAGTTCTCATAATCGGAATTCGGGAAAGCGCGTGGTTTAACACTTGTATGGTAATTGTCAAACTAGCAGTGCTTGTTTTCTTCATCATAATAGGGATCAAGTACATGAATCTGGATAACTAACATCCTTTTATGCCCAACGGCTGGGGAGGAGTTGCTTCCGGAGCGGCTGTTATCTTTTTCGCATACATTGGATTTGATGCAGTCTCCACCGTGGCGGAGGAAGCTAAGAAACCGCAAAGGGATTTGCCTATAGGGATCATCGGATCGCTTGTTGTTTGTACAATTTTTTACATCGTTGTCGCCGGGGTTTTCACAGGAGTGATCCCTTATGCAGACCTGGTTAAAAAACTCTCGAGCGAGCAGGCGGAACCTCTTACCCTTGCTCTTCAATATTCACAAGTCACGGGTTTAGCTATTTTTATTGTCGCGCTTGGTTCGGTGGTCGCGCATATGGCAGTGCTTTTTGTGTTTCAATTGGGACAACCTCGTATCTTTTTTTCCATGGCTCGCGACGGCCTTCTCCCCTCTGCATTTGCAAAAGTTCATCCAAACTTCCGAACCCCGTGGGTTTCGACAATCCTAACGGGTGTCGCTGTTGGGACTGCCGCTATGTTTACAACCCTGGATGAGATGGTAGACCTTACAAATGTTGGAACTCTCTTTGCGTTTATAGTCGTTTGTATTGGACTGATTGTGTTGCGTGTGAGAGAGTCTGACAGAAAAAGGCCGTTTCGAGTCCCTTGTGGATTGCTCCTTCCCGTGTTGGGTGCAATCGGATGTTTGGGGTTGATATATTACCTGCCACCCACTTCTTGGCTTCGGTTTGCAGCCTGGCTCAGCATCGGTTTTTTGATTTACGTCGGTTACGGAAGTGTGCGAAGTAGGCTTACAGGACGTTCTGTAACTAAAGATCATGCTATTCACAACATTCAAACCGCCTATGCGGGAGCCTGGCTTGGAGTTTTTGGGACTATATTGATTTTCATTGCTCACATTGCCGATATAATTCGCCTGGGGCCAGCTGCCCATTCTCCCTGGTTGTTTGATAATTCATGGTGGCTCAGCATTCCCCTTTTCTTCAATGTCTCAATGCTCTGTCCGACGATTATTTGCAGAGCGAGTAGAGCTAAGAAAACGACTCTCTCGATTGAGGAAAGTACCCGCGCAAATCAGGCTATCTTCATTGCCTGTGTACTGATGTCGACTTGTGCTTTTTATCTGATCTCTGTCTTTATTTATTAATTGTATTAGTTCCAATTTAAGAATGTGTAAAATCGAAGGAGCAATTTTTTGTCTGATTAAATTGAACTTTGAAGCGCGACATGTTGTATTTATTGACTCGTGTTTGCCTGCAAAAAAATAATTGATTTATTGAATTTAGTGATGTTTTTAACGGGGGCAAAAATGCCATTAACACCACACATGGAAAGACATTTTTTGGCAACTGCAGTAGTCCGCGATATCGTGATAGGAATGTCCGACGGTTTAACGGTTCCGTTTGCGCTTGCCGCGGGCTTGTCTGGCGCTATAGCATCCACAGGAATTGTAGTTACCGCTGGGTTTGCAGAAATTGCAGCCGGTTCAATCGCAATGGGACTTGGGGGTTATCTTGCCGCAAAGACTGACATGGAGCACTATGCTTCCGAGCACGTTCGAGAGCAAAGGGAAACCGAAGAGGTACCCGAGAAAGAGGCTGAAGAGGTGGCAGAGGTTTTCAGAGGCTATGGTTTAGAGGAAGAGCAAGTGTCTCACATAGTAGATTCAATCCGCTCGAATCCCAAACGGTGGGTCGATTTCATGATGAAATTTGAGTTGGGATTGGAATCTCCCGATCCGGCACGAGCCAGGCGAAGCGCGCTCACTATAGCCTCTTCTTATGTTGTCGGAGGCCTGATTCCGCTCACTCCATATATTCTGTTGAATGAAATTTCAATTGCGCTCTGGTTTTCTGTAGTGGTAACGCTGGCATCACTGTTCATATTCGGCTATGTTAAGGGGCGCTTCACCGGCATTGATCCATTACGCGGTGCGCTTCAGACGATTTTGGTCGGAGGATTGGCGGCAGCGGCAGCTTTTAGCATTGCCGGTTGATTAGTTAGCGCCGGGCGAGGTATTGGTTATCTCGTCGAGGAACAACACGTGTTTGTAGAGACCCCTTCAATGCTGACTCAGCGATTGAGTTTTTCGCCATAAAGAGGCCAAGATTCTTTGATTAGACATTCTCCAGCTATCTTCAACTACTCTTCATCCTAGAATAACTTCATAAAATCATCTGTCGATGCAGGAGGGGTTTGAGCAACCTTCATATTTTCCTCTACGTGTTTTAAACTGCTCATTCCTACAAGAGCCGTAGTGATTCCAGGAGTTGAACGGACAAATTGAAGCGCGCGCTGTGCATCGGTTTCCAATCCTTTCAAGCTCTCTCCGATAAAATCGGGGAGGTTGTTCGAGAGTTGGCTTTGAAGAAGCGAAGCGCTTGCGATAACAGTGACTCCAAGTCTCCTCGCAGCTTCAATGACCGAAACCGTTTCTCCTCCAACTTTTTGATTCTTTGCGACAAGAGCCTCAGGCATCGCGAGGTTAAATGGAATTTGAATCACTTTAAAACTGTGGCTTTCTCCAGCGACATCTTTTGCAATCTTTACGAGTTCTTCAAGCAAGATGTAACCTTTGGAATTTGGTTCTTGCCTGTAACCGTTCCATGTAGCCGTGCCATACATCTTTATTTTCTCCTCTGAGACTTGAAGTTCCAAAAGTTCGAAAGCTTTCCTTACGCGTTTATGAAATTCCTCCCTAGGTATTTTCCCGAGCTGCTCCTCAGGGTTATGTAGGTAGTAAATGTCGATACAATCAAGGCCGAGATTTTTAAGACTGGACTCAAGCTGGTTTTCTATATACAGCTGGGTCATACAATGACTGCCCCCAACTATATCTTCAGGCTGTGCTATGCCAGGTTTAATAAAGGTTTCAACTAAATATGATCTAATGTCTCTTGGAGGAGCGCCGTCGAAAGGGATGTATCCACCCTTAGTTGCTATGATGATTTCATCACGCTGGGTTTTTCCCTCGTCAAATAATATTTTAAGCGCCGCTCCGATCGAACGTTCACTCCTCTGAAACCTGTAATTGATGGCAGTGTCAATTATATTACAACCAAGCTCAACGGAACGGATTACCGCCCCTCTATACTTGGTGTCCGTAGAATCGTCGTAGTTTCCAAGATAAGAACCCAATCCGATCGATGATACAAATAGTCCATGAGCTAATCTATAGTGTTCCTCGGCAAGCAGTTTGTTGAATCTTTGTTTAAAGCGGTCGGTTCCTTTATTGGTTGCGTAATAGCGCATGAACACCTCTGAGAAGTTCTTATAGTTCTACAGTCTACACAGGGTAATAAACGTTTAGCAATAAAAAAAGAGGTAATGATTATCTATCGAGTCAATTTATGGCTCTCAACACAAGCTAACCGACGTACCTATACCGTAAGGCAGAATTGTTATCGATTCTGCACAGCTCTACAGCTGAAAGCAGCTTAACAAAACTGTTGCGCTGTTTTCTTGAGTTCAGCTAAGTATTACAGTTCCGAGAATTGCAAAATGGAATTTCTCAGAAAGGAGGTAAATCAGCGATACTATTTTACCTTTGCAACTTTGCTTGCCTGGAGTCCCTTAGGACCTTGTACTACTTCAAACTCGACAGCGTCTCCCTCTGCAAGGGTTTTGAAACCCGCGTCTTGAATCGCACTGTAATGAACGAATACATCCTTACCGTCATCTTGCTGAATGAACCCATAACCTTTGGATTCATTGAACCACTTTACTTTACCTGTAAGCAAATCCGTGCCTCCTAAATAAAAAAATATTTTAAAATATTGCACGCTTTTCGTGTTTTGTCAAATTGTTTCTTTAAGTCATTTATTTCAATAATTTCTATTGACAATCAATGGTCTTGTATTTAGCCTAATCCTAACGCACATTGATTTCGCGACAAAAATTGAGGAGGTATTACAGTAATGGCACAAGAAAGGCCAGGCGCGGCTACTTTCCAGGGAAACCCCCTAACGCTAGTTGGTCCTGAGGTTAAAACAGGCGATAAGGCTCCCAACTTCAGCTCTTTCAAAGCTCTCGGATCTCCAATTACGCTCGACGATCTGAAGGGTAAGGTCAAGGTTTTTAATGTAGTTGTATCGGTGGACACCCCTGTTTGTGATGCTCAAATAAGACGTTTCAATCAGGAAGCTGCAAAATTACCGGTTGACTTAGAGATACATACGGTCAGCTCGGATCTTCCTTTTGCTCAGGGCCGTTTCTGTGGCGCCGCGGGTATAGATAAGGTCAAGAACATATCGGATTATAAGGACGCCTCTTTCGGAGAAGCTTACGGGATTTTAATAAAGGAATTCAGGCTTCTTGGAAGAGCTATATTCGTGGTGGACAAAAACGATACCGTCCAATACGTTGAATACGTGAAGGAAGTAACCAACCACCCTAATTATGAGTCTGCGCTCGCAGCGATAAAGAAATTAGTCTGAAAAACTGGAAGGAGCCTTCGTAACGGATGGCTCCTTACACATTTCCCTTTTATTAGTTCGAATATATTGGAACCTTTAAATATGTCCGGTCAGTGTGTATTATTATCGAAGGTTAATTTTGAATGCTTAGGAGGGAGAAATGGGGATAGGAAATATGTTCTCAAAGCTGTTTAAAAAGGAAAATGGGAAAGGTTCTAGTGCGGCAACGGTTGAAATCACGCATGATGATAAGATTGATATTTCCGGAAAAACGGAGAGTTCAAAGACTGAAAATATACACAAGCTTCAAACTCGAGATATTGAAGAAATCGGTTCTCGTTTGGAGCTTTCCGAAAGTAAAGGGGATTATATGGAAACTGAAAAAGATGAACTTGACCGTATAGAAGAAATAGAAGAGTCCGTTCAAGAATGCGAGACAGTCACAGAAGACAAAGTAATAGAGATTCTGAGCGATATATATGACCCGGAGATTCCGGTTGACATAGTGAATCTCGGCCTTATTTATGGCGTCAGCGTAGAAAATGGAAACGTAAACGTGAAAATGACCCTGACTTCTCCGGGCTGCCCGACTGCAGGGCAAATGGTTCAAGAAGCTCAGATGCTCATAGAAGAACTCCCGGGAGTGAAAGAAGCAAAGGTCGATGTTGTTTGGGACCCGCCCTGGGACCCGAGCAAAATGAGCGAGGAGGCTAAGAAGGCTCTAGGTTATACTTAATATACCTCTAAGGATTTCCCAAGGTTTTGCTTTTTCTAGTTGTTTAGCTTAAAAGAGTTTCCGATTTCTAAACAAAAGTAAGGGGGTTTGATTAAATGCCGAAGACAGGTGACAAGGCTCCGGATTTTGAGGCTGAAACCTATGGGGACGATAGAATAAAACTCAGTGATTTTGAGAATAAAAATACAGTGGTTCTTTACTTCTATCCAAAAGACAACACTCCCGGATGCACCAAGGAAGCATGTTCAATGAGAGACGGAATAAGTGCGCTCGAAAAACTTGAGGTTCAGGTTTTGGGTGTCAGCACTGACAGTGTTAAATCCCATGAGGGGTTCAGGGATAAGTACAATCTAAGTTTCCCTCTTCTCAGCGATAAGAGCAAGAGCATTATCAAAGCTTACGGGGTTGAGAGCGATTTTGGCTCGGCAAGGAGGGTCACGTTTTTAATAGATAAAACCGGTGTTATTAGACATATTTGGCATAAAGTTAATACCTCAAAGCATTATGAAGAGGTAGAACAGAAAGTAAAAGAACTAGGATTGTAAATTTAGCCACGAATTAACACGGATTAACACTAATGGAACAGTACAGCGTGAAGGATGCATGTAAGTATTTTCATAAGTCGTGCTTCATGAATCATGTATCGTTCCTTGGAGTTGATTTGTTTTCATCCATTGCTAAACCCAATTTTTATAATGTCTAGCTTTCCCAAAGGAATTTTTGTAACAGGCACAGATACAGGCGTAGGAAAAACAGTCGTATCTGCCGCCGTTGCATTTAATTTGCAGCAGCTCGGTAAGAAAGTTGTCGTGATGAAGCCCGTTCAGACCGGAACAGACTCTGCCGGGCTCATGGATATCGAGTTTGTAGGGCTCGTAATGGGGATCAAACACAACATAGACGAGGTTTGTCCTTATCGTTTCCCTCATCCCGTTGCACCTTCCGTTGCAGCAAATCTCGTTGGTGAAAAAGTCGAACTTGAGAAGATTAAATCGGCTTTCCATCAGCTTTGTTCCAATTATGATACCGTTATTGTAGAGGGTGCGGGTGGATTGCTGGTTCCGATAGCGGAAGATTATCTCATGTCGGACTTGGTTTTGGATTTAGAATTACCTCTCTTAATTGTAACCCGCCCAAGCCTTGGAACCTTGAACCATACTCTTCTCACGGTCGAATGTGCAAAAGCAAGAGGGATAAGGGTGCTGGGTATAATCATAAGCCAGTTTCCTCTCGTACCTGACATAGCAGAGCGCACGAATCCAGAGTTGATTCTGGAGATGACCGGGGAATTACTTCTTGGGGTTTTACCTTTTGACAACGAGATCTCGGTGGAGGAAGGGAAAATCGGCAAACTTCGGGATATTGCTGGTTCCTACTTTTCGCCTGAATTGGGTGGGAGCTTCATAGTTCAAGACTTCTTGTCTGATTTAAGCAAGCTTCGAGCGCCGTGAATGGTCTGCAGGGCGACGAATAAATGCATTACCTGCCAACGATACGGTTCAATTTTAAACAAGAAGTATAATAGAACAGCGCCATAGTTTCCGCTATCTATCCAAACTATTGTAAGCATACCCAAAAAATCTTGACAGATTGCTTTGGTATGATATACATACTAGGCATTTTTCATAAAAAGCCTTATTAGTTCCATTCGATGCAAACTGAGCATCGAAAACTGCATCCGTGAAAATGCATTCCTATTAAGGTGGAGAGATGAGAGACCCAGCCAAAGCGTTGCTGTTTGTCCTGCTTCTAATTGTTATTCTCCTCGGTTTTCATTTCTATCCTACCGCTGAAAGCAGCACAGAGGGACCGGCCCAGCCAATACTCTTTAGCCATAAGATACATGCCGGAGAGAACCAAATTGCATGTCAATACTGTCATAGCTATGTAGCTAAATCTCCAATGCCGGGAATTCCTTCGGTGCAGAAATGCATGGGGTGTCATTCTCAGGTTGCGGGGCGGGATGTGGAATACGAACTGGATGATGGAAACAGTATCAACATTCGGCAGGAGGTTCAGAAGGTAAAAGAGTATTGGGATAAAAAGACCCCGATTCCCTGGGTAAAAGTCCATTTCTTGCCGCAGCATGTTCATTTCAACCACAAAAGGCATATTCTCCGCGGGTTTGAATGCAAGACTTGTCATGGAGAGGTCGAGAAAATGGACGTGGTTCAAAAGGTGAATAAACTTGAGATGGGCTGGTGTATAGGTTGTCATACAGAAAACGCAAAGGATGAGGATGAGCTTACGCATCTCAAGGATTGTCTGACTTGTCATTATTAATCGGAGGGAACAATGTCTGACGGCAAAAAGGGTGATTCGACAGAGATCACTGCAGGCGGGATGAAAAGAAGGGACTTCCTGAAAATAATAGGAGTTGCCGGAGGCACCGCGGTTGTTGCTGGGGGTTGCTCTCCGGAGCCCGTGGAGCAGATAATCCCCTATGTCATTCCGCCGGACGATATTATTCCCGGTATTCCCAAGTGGTATGCGAGCACATGTGCTGAATGTCCTTCCGGTTGTGGGATTCTCGTTAAAAACCGAGAAGGGCGGGCGATAAAGATCGAAGGAAATCCGCTCAGTCCCATTAATTCAGGAAGTCTTTGCGCCCGCGGACAAGCTGCGCTTCAGGGGCTTTATAACCCTGACCGTATTCGCAGCCCGCTCAGCAAAAACTCATCAGGTAAGCTTCAACCGATAAGCTGGGACGGTGCTGAAAAGGCGCTACTTGAGAAGATACAAGAAATCCAAAAGCAGGGCAATGGAAATAAGATAGTTTTCCTGACAAATAACGTGTCGGGGAGTTTTGGCAATCTCATAGATAAATGGCTCGGAGCTCTTGGCGGAGGAAAACATATTGCCTACGAAACTTTTTCTCATGAGCCTATCAAAGAAGCGAATCGAATTTCTTTCGGCACTGATAAAATACCTACCTATAATATCGAAAAGACAAAATATCTTCTGTCTTTTGGGGCGGATTTTCTAGAAACCTGGCTTTCACCCACGGAGTACGCGAAGAAGTTTAGCGATTTTCATAGCTATAAAAACAAGACTATAGGAAAGCTCGTTCAGATTGAGCCGAGGGCTTCTCTCACGGGTGCGAACGCGGATGAATGGGTTGCAGTAAAACCCGGTACAGAGGCTTTTCTTGCTCTTGGGATTGCAAACGTAATCTTGAGCGAAGGTCTGGCCTCAGGTGCTCAAGTCGGCAACCTGAGCGGTATATTGGGTAAATATACTCCCGAATATGTCTCTAAAATTACAGATATTCCAGAGGACACAATTAGGCGTATTGCGAGGGAATTCGTGGAAATGGGGCCGAGCCTGGCGATAGGCGGCGGCGTTGCAACCACTTCTACAAATTCTACTCAAATGCTGGTCGCTATAAATATCCTCAATTCTATGGCCGGCAATTTAAATCAAACAATAAATTTGGGACAATCGTTAACTCTTTCCGAGGCCAGTTCTTTCAAGGAGATTAAATCTCTAGTCGACTCGATGTCTAAAGGACAGGTGGAGGTTTTATTTGTTCACAACGTAAACCCAGTATTTACATTGCCGGAGTCAATGAAATTTGAGGAAGCTCTTAAGAAAGTGCCTTTCGTCGTGAGCTTCTCTAGCTTTTTGGATGAAACCACTGAACATGCCTCACTCGTCCTTCCCGACCACACAACGATCGAGAAATGGGGTGACTCCGTGCCTAGGCAGGGTGTTTATGGGTTGATTCAACCCGTGATGTCACCTGTTTTCAGCACGAAAGCCACTGGAGATGTGATTCTATCGATAAGCAGTCAAATAGACGGAATTAAAGACAAGTTTGCCTGGAAAACATTCTATGATTACCTGAGGGATAACTGGAAGAACGAAGTTCAGCCGAAGTTCGCACCTGATAAAGACTTTGAGACGTTCTGGAATGAAGCCGTTCAGGCCGGAGGGTTATTCAGAGAGGCCGAAGCCCCACAAATTCAGCTTTCAGAGGGAGTTTTTGGGGTTAAGTTTGATGAGGATACTGACAAACAATTCAAGGGCGACGGCGATATGTACTTTATCCCTTATCCTTCTTCCAGATACTATGATGGAAGGGGAGCGAACAAGCCATGGCTACAAGAGCTTCCAGACCCAATCACGACGGCAGTCTGGGATACGTGGGCAGAGATAAATCCTGATACTGCAAAAAAGATGGGAGTTAAAGAGGGCGACTTTTTATCGATCGAATCCCCTTACGGGAAAATAGAGACACAGGCGTTCATATATAAAGGTATCAGGCCGGATACGATTGCCGTGCCTATAGGATTAGGCCATAAGAGCTATGGAAGGTATGCGGAAAAAAGAGGAGTCAATCCTTTAGCGATTCTTCCCGTCGCTACCGATGAAATCTCCGGCGGTTTTGCCTGGCTTTCCACTAAAGTCAAAGTTTCCAAGACCGGCAAATCTGAGAAGCTTGTTAAAACCCAACACAGTATGTCTCAGGAGGACAGAGCTATAGCTCAGGCTGTGACCTTGAAAGAGATACAAAACGGGATCCACAAAGAAGAGCATCATGAAGAACCGGATATCTATAAACCCCACGAACACAAAAAACACAGGTGGGGAATGTCGATTGACCTTTCGAAATGTATCGGATGCGGGTCGTGTGTGACCGCATGTTACGCTGAGAACAACGTTGCTATAGTCGGGAAAGAGCAGGTGGGTAAGGGACGCTATATGGGATGGATTAGGATTGAGCGGTTCTTTGAAGATGGAGAAAACGGGACAGAGACCAGATTTATTCCTATGCTTTGTCAGCACTGTGATAACGCGCCTTGCGAGCCGGTCTGCCCGGTTTATGCAACATACCACAATTACGAGGGCCTCAACGTGATGGTGTATAACCGTTGTGTGGGGACGAGGTATTGTTCAAACAACTGCTCATACAAGGTCAGGAGGTTTAATTGGTTTAACTATAAATGGCCTGAGCCGCTCAACTGGCAGCTTAATCCCGATGTTACGGTAAGAAGCGTCGGTGTAATGGAAAAATGCACATTTTGCGCACAGAGGATAATCTACACGAAGGATAGGGCAAAGGATGAGGGAAGGGACGTAAGAGACGGGGAGATTACTCCGGCTTGCGCCCAGGCATGTCCTACCAAGGCCATAGTCTTCGGCAACTTGGTAGATCCGGAGAGCAGTGTGTCCCGTCTTTCACACGATGAGAGGGGCTACCATGTTCTCCAGCCAGTCAACACAAAGCCGTCAATTACATATCTTAAAAAAGTAAAGTGGGATAAGGCATAATGAACCAGGAAACGACAATAACATACGCAAAGGTAAATCGCGATATAATAAAAATGCTGGACAAGCCTTCCAGCAAGTGGCTGGCTCTATTTTTATTTGACCTGGCTGTTCTTGGAATCGGTCTTTTCTGTTTCATTTACCAGGTGTATACGGGATTGGGTGTTACCGGTTATAGCCATCCCGTGTTTTGGGCTGTATACATAACCAATTTTGTCTTCTGGGTCGGAATCGCACACTCAGGAACTTTGATCTCCGCCATTCTTTTTTTGTTCAGGGCGAGGTTCAGGTTGTCTATCTACCGTATTTCTGAAGCTATGACTGTCTTTGCCGTTGCGACGGCGGGGCTTTTTCCTCTAATACACCTGGGAAGGGTGTGGAATTTCTACTGGCTTTTTCCATATCCGAACCAGCGCGAGCTTTGGATAAACTTCAAGTCTCCTCTTATATGGGACGTGTTTGCCGTGAGCACTTATGCAACTGTGAGCACTGTTTTCTTTTTCGTCGGGATGATTCCCGACCTCGCTGCGATAAGAGACAGGGTATTGGAAAAACCGAGGAAGCTCATTTACACGATATTGTCCCTCGGTTGGAAGGGTTCTAACTGGGAATGGCTGCATTATACCAGGGCTTATCTATACTTTGCCGCTTTCGCGACACCTCTTGTTATTTCAGTCCACAGCGTCGTGTCCTGGGACTTTGCTATGGCAAATACTCCCGGATGGCATACAACTATATTTCCCCCCTATTTCGTTGCAGGAGCGATTTTCTCCGGACTTGCATTGGTGATTACGCTTGTTGTCCCAATCCGTAGAATATTTAGGCTTGAAGAGTACATAACAATTGCGAATTTCGAGGCTATGGCAAAGATGATCATTCTCACTTCTCTCATCGTGGCCTACGCCTATACTGTCGAGCCTATACTCTCATGGTACAGCGGAAGCCCTTACGAATGGGGACAGACTCTTTATAGAGCCAAAGGTCCCTACGCGTTATTCTACTGGATCATGGTCTTTTGTAATGTTGTGGTTCCGTTGTTGCTGTGGTTCAAGAAGATTCGCACCAATATTAATGCACTGTTCGTAATTTCTCTATTCATAAACATAGGGATGTGGTTTGAGAGGTTCAACATAATCGTTATCTCACTATCTCAAGAGTTTG
>Ga0187893_10003462_pt1 | contig 31989 bp, 32 predicted proteins | sample MA1701074metaG_FD_139574 | JGI IMG/M metagenome (GOLD analysis project Ga0187893, IMG submission 139574) | White microbial mat communities from a basaltic lava cave in the Kipuka Kanohina Cave System on the Island of Hawaii, USA - MA170107-4 metaG ...
CACCATGCACGCGTCGGCCGCCCCGAGGAGCCACCGCCGCGCGCCCGGGCTCACCGCCTTGGTGAGCGCCTCCACCGCGATGTGGACGTTCGCCCGGTAGACGGCCGCGCCGCCGAGGAACGAGAACATCACCATCATCAGCACCGCAGCGGGCTCGGGCCACGACAGCGGGCTGTTCATGACGTAGCGCATGAACACGCCGAGCGGGATGATCAGGGTGATGACGACGAGGGCGGCGCCGGAGATGACGATGCACGCCAGGTAGAGCCACTCCATCGCCTGCCGGTAGCGGGCCTTGAGATTCATCGCCAACCCCTCAAAAAACAGGCCGCCCGCGGCGGCCTGCTTCAGAGCGAAAAACGGCTACTTGGTATCTTCGATCCGCTTGATCAGCGCGGCGTGCTTCGAGCCGTACTTCTCGCGGACCGGTTTGGTGGCGTCGTAGAACACCTTCTTGTCCACCTCGACGAACTGCACCCCGCCCGCCTTGAGCTTCGCCACCGACTCGGCGACCATCGCGTCCCACAGCGCGCGCTGCTCGGTCTGCGCCTCGCGCGAGAGCTTGGCGATCAGGGCCTGGTCCTCCTTCGACATCTTGTCCCAGCTCGCCTTCGAGAACACCAGAATCTCGGGGATGATCAGATGGCCGGTGAGGCTGTAGAACTTCGTGACCTGGTAGTGGTTCTGCGTCAGCAGCGACGGCGGGTTGTTCTCGGCGCCGTCGACGACGCCGGTCTGCAGCGCGTTGTAGAGCTCGTTGAACCCCATCGCCACGCCGTTCCCGCCCATCGCGTTCATCGTCTCGACGAAGATCGGGTTGCCCATCATCCGGATCTTCTGGCCCTTGAGATCGGCCGGGCCCTTGATCGGCTTCTTCGCGTAGACGCTGCGCGTGCCGGCGTCCATCCAGCACAGCCCGACGAGCTTCGCGTTCGGGTTGGCGGTCAGCTTGTCGAGCAGCTCCTTCCCGATCGGGCCGTCGATCACCGCCCGCATGTGCGCCTCGTCGCGGAACATGAACGGCAGGTTGAAGACGTTCAGCTCGTCGACGATCGGGCCCATCGGGCCGACCGAGATGCGCGCGATCTGCAGCGCGCCGACCTGCGCCTGCTCGATCATCTCCTTCTCGCCGCCGAGCTGCATCGCCGGGAACATCTGGATCGACAGCCGCCCGTTCGTCTGCGTCTCGAGCTTCTTGCCCATCCGCACCACCGCCTCGACGGTTGGATAGCCGAGCGCGTGCACGTCGGTCGCCTTCATCACCATCTTCTGCTGCGCCGTGGCGAGCGGCGGCAGCGCGAGCGCCGCCGCGGCGGCGCCAAGACAAAGCAGGTCGCGTCTGTTCATGGTCGTACTCTCCTCCGTTGAATGTGGCGGCGCCGCTCGCGCGCCGCGCTGGGCCGAACTTTACGCCGCCCGGCGGACTGCCCGATTGCCATCGATTGCCATTGCTTCGGCTTCGAGCAGCGTGTTATCGTACATCGTACAACCATTATACGAGCCCGCCCGGCGACGGTGTCAAGCACTCTTTCTCCCCGCACCCGCGCGCGGCGCACTCCGGCGCCCGATCCACCCGGCCCGCGCCGCGGCCGCAGCCTCACCGGCATGCTGGTAGACAGCATGACTTCGCGCATCGCGAAGCGCGACCTGCGGCCGGGGGACAAGCTGCCCACCGAGTCGGAGATCATGACCGCCTACGGCGTGAGCCGGACCGTCGTGCGCGAGGCGATGTCGCGGCTCCAGGCGGGCGGCCTCGTCGACACCCGGCAGGGCGTGGGCACGTTCGTGCTCGAGCGCGCCGCGCACGGCCCGTTCCGCGTCGACCCGTCCGAGCTGGCGACGATCGGGGAGGTGATCGCGGTGCTCGAGCTCAGGATGGCGCTCGAGGCGGAGGCCGCGGCGCTCGCGGCCCAGCGCCGCGGCGAGACCCACCTGCTCGCGATGCGCCGCGCGCTCGATGCCTTCACCCGCAGCGTCGAGGACGCGAGCGAGGCGGTGAACCCCGACTTCCAGTTCCACCTGCAGATCGCGCTCGCGGCCGGCAACCGCCACTTTGCCGACCTCCTGAACCATCTCGGGATGGTGATCATCCCGCGCGCGCGCGTGAACACCGCGCAGCTCGCGCAGGAGGAGCGCTCCGAGTACCTGCGGCGGGTCGGCCGCGAGCACGAGGACATCTACGACGCGATCGCGCGGCGCGACGCCGACGCCGCGCGATCGGCGATGCGCACCCACCTCGCCAACAGCCGCGAGCGCCTGAAGCGGGCGCACGAGCGCGCCGGCTCGCCGCTCGGCTGATCGCGGCGGTCGGGCGCGGACGTTGTACGACGACATACGACCAAAACCCAGGGAGCGACCGAATGAAGACCGTCCTCATCACCGGCGCCGCGGGCGACGTCGGCACGCATCTGCGCCGCGAGCTCGCCGGCCGCTACCGGCTGCGCGTGTCCGACATCAAGCCGATCAGGGACCTCCGCAAGGACGAGAAGTACGTGCGCGCCGACGTGTCGAAGCTCGGCGACATGCTGCGCGCGACGAAGGGCGTCGATGCGCTCGTGCACCTCGGCGCGTGGCCGGTCGAGGGCGACTGGCCGCTCATCCTGTCGTCGAACATCATCGGCGGCTACAACGGGTTCGAGGCGGCGCGCCGCAACGGCGTGAAGCGCGTCGTCTTCGCCTCGTCGAACCACGCGGTCGGCTTCTATCGCCGCGACCAGACGATCGATCACCGCGCGCAGGCGCGGCCCGACAGCCGCTACGGCGTGTCCAAGGCGTTCGGCGAGGCGCTCGGCGCGCTCTACGCCGACAAGTACGGGCTCGGGGTGCTCGCGATCCGCATCGGCAACGTGAATCCGGAGCCGCTCGACCGGCGGCGGCTCGCGATCTGGATCAGCCCGCGCGACATCGCCCAGCTCGTCGCGATCGGCATCGACCATCCGGAGATCAGGTTCGAGATCGTCTACGGCATCTCCGACAACCAGCGCGGCTGGTACGACAACGCGAACGCGTACCGCCTCGGCTACCGGCCGCTCGACAAGAGCGAGGCATACGCCGTCGGGATCCTGGCGAAGCACGTCGACCACGCGAATCCGCTCGTCGAGCTGTACCAGGGCGGCACGTTCGTCGCGGCCGAGGAAGGCGGCGACCCGAGCCGCTCGCGGCCGCTGCCGGGCCGGAAGAAGTCCGCGGCGAAGCGCCCGACGATGCGACCGGCGAAGCCGAAGACGGCGAAGCGGAAGAAAAAGTAGGCGGCCGGCCGCGGTGCCGGCGGAGTTCCACGTCGTGGCGGAAGCGTTCCCTGTCGCGATCGGCGAGACCGCCGAAGTGTCGAAGACGCTGACCGCGACCGACCTCGCGCTTTTCAGCGCGATCTCCGGCGACTTCGACCCGATCCACGTCGACGAGGCCTACGCGCTCGCGGTCGCGGGCGAGCACCTGATGAAGTGGCTGCCGCCCGCGCCGTGACGCCCCTCCTCGCCGAGCGCCACCGGCAGATCCGCGACGCGGTGCGGCGGTTCGCCGACGCCCGCGTCCGGCCGATCGCGAACGAGCTCGACGAGTCCGAGCGCTTCCCGGCCGAGCTGTACGCGGAGATGGCCGGCCTCGGCCTCTTCGGCATCGCGATCCCCGAGACGCTCGGCGGCGCGGGCGGCGACGCCCTCGGCTACGCGGTGGTGATGGAGGAGCTCGCCCGCGGTTACGCGTCGGTCGCCGACCAGTGCGGCCTGGTCGAGCTGGTCGGAACGCTGCTCGCGCAGCACGGCACGCCGGCCCAGCAGCAGCGCTACCTCCGCCCGCTGCTCGCGGCGGAGCGCCGCTGTGCCTACGCGCTCACCGAAGCGGAGGCGGGCTCCGATCTCTCGCACCTCCGCACCACCGCGACGCGCACCGCCGGCGGCTGGTCGCTGTCGGGGTCGAAGCTCTGGATCCACAACGCGCCGGTCTGCGACTTCGCGTGCGTGCTCGCGCGCACCGATCCGGCCGCGGGAACGCGCAACCAGGCGGGGACCCCTGCGCCCCGCCACCGCGGGATGAGTATCTTCCTCGTCGACCGCGACTCGTCCGGCTTCGAGGTCGGCCGCAAGGAGCACAAGATGGGGCAGCGCGCCTCGCAGGTCGGGGCGCTCGATTTCCACGAAGTGAAGCTGCCGGCGGAGGCCCTGCTCGGCCCCGAGGGCCGCGGCTTCCAGCTGATGATGAGCGTGCTCGACAAGGGGCGCGTCGGCATCGGCGCGCTCGCGGTCGGCATCGTGCAGGCGGCGCTCGAGGCGTCGATCGACTACGCAAAGGTGCGGCGCCAGTTCGACCAGCCGATCGCCGAGTTCCAGGCGGTGCAGTGGATGATCGCGGACATGGCGAAGGACGCCCACGCGGCGCGGCTGATGGTCCACGCGGCGGCGGCGAAGCTCGACGCGGGCGAGCGTGCCACGATCGAGGCGTCGATGGCGAAGTGCTTCGCCGCCGACGCCGCGGTCGCCCACACCGCGAACGCGGTGCAGATCCACGGCGGCTCGGGTTACATCCGCGGGTTCGAGGTCGAGCGCCTCTACCGCGACGCGAAGATCACCCAGATCTACGAGGGCACGAACCAGATCCAGCGGATGATCATTGCGCGGCAGCTCCTCGGCTGAGCGCGGCGCTCGCCGCGCCCCGCCGCGCGATCACACCATCCGGGTTCGATGCGTCGTACGATACGGGCCCGTTGCCACCGTTGCCAAAGGAGGACGAACGATGGGTAAGACGATCTCTTTCAACCGTCCCGACGGCAAGACACTGCAGGGCTATCTCGCCGAGCCGGCGGCAGGCGCCAAGGCGCCGGGCCTCGTGGTCATCCAGGAGTGGTGGGGCCTCAACCCCCAGATCAAGGGTGTCGCCGACCGGATGGCGGCGGCCGGATACCGCGCGCTCGTGCCCGATCTCTACCGCGGCAAGGTCGCGGTCGAGGCGAACGAGGCCGAGCACCTGATGACCAACCTCAACTTCGGCGACGCCGCCGGCCAGGACGTGCGCGGCGCGGTCCAGCACCTGAAGGCTGCCAGCGCGAAAGTCGGCGTCACCGGGTTCTGCATGGGCGGCGCGCTCACGCTGCTTTCGGTGGCGAACGTCCCCGAGGTCGACGCCGGGGTGTGCTGGTACGGCTTCCCGCCGCTCGAGTACATCGACGCGACGAAGATCAGGGCCGCGCTGATGGGCCACTTCGCGATCGACGACGTGCCGTTCCCGATCGCCACCGTCGACTCACTCGAGGAGAAGCTGCGCGCGGCCCAGGTCAGGTACGAGTTCTTCCGCTACCAGGCGAAGCACGCCTTCGCGAACGAGACCCAGGTCGGCGAGAAGAAGCTCCCGATCACCGAGTACAACCCGCAGGCGGCGGAGCTCGCATGGCAGCGGACGATGGAGTTCTTCGCGCGCAACCTGAAGTGACGGCGGCGAGAGTCACGGCCGCGGCGCTCGCCGCGATGCTCGAGGACGGCGGGGAGCTCGCGCTCCTCGACGTCCGCGAGGAAGGGGTCTTCGCCAAGGGCCATCTCTTCCTCGCCGCGTCGCTGCCGCTCTCGCGCCTCGAGCTAAGGCTCGCGCGGCTCGTGCCGCGCCGCTCGGCGCGGATCGTCCTCTGCGACGCGGACGACGGCCTCGCCGAGCGCGCGGCGGCGAAGCTCGGCGGGTTCGGCTACACGGACGTCGCCATCCTCGACGGCGGTGTCGAGTCCTGGCGCGCGCTCGGGCGCGAGCTCTTCGCCGGCGTGTACGTGCCGAGCAAGGCCTTCGGCGAGCACGTCGAGCACCGCGACCACACACCGTCGATCTCCGCCGAGGAGCTTGCGGCGCTGCGCGCGCGCGGCGAGAAGATGGTCGTGCTCGACAGCCGCCCGCTCGCGGAGTTCCGGCGCATGAGCCTGCCCGGCGCGCTCGACTGCCCCGGCGCGGAGCTCGTCCACCGCGTCTTCGAGGTGGCGCCCGACCGCGGCACGCTCGTGGTCGTGAACTGCGCCGGCCGCACGCGCTCGATCATCGGCGCGCAGTCGCTGCGCAACGCCGGCGTCCCGCACCGGGTGGTTGCGCTCCGCAACGGCACGATGGGCTGGACGCTCGCCGGGCTCGAGCTCGAGCACGGCCGGAGTGAGGCCGCGCCCGCGCCCGGCGCCGCCGCGCTGGAGAGGGCGCGCTCTGCCGCGCGAAAGGTGGCAGCGCGCTTCGGCGTGCGCGAGGCGACGACCGCCGAGGTGCGCCGCTGGCAGGCCGATCCGGACCGCACGCTCTACGTCTTCGACGCGCGCACGCCGGAGGAGTACCTCGCCGGCCACCTGCCGGAGGCGGCGAGCGCGCCCGGCGGCCAGCTCGTGCAGTCGACCGACGCGTACGCCGGCACCCGCAACGCCCGCATCGCGCTCGTCGATTCGGACGGCGTGCGGGCGACGATGACCGCGTCGTGGCTCCTGCAGATGGGCTGGAAGGACGTCTTCGTCTGGCGCGACGCCATGGCGGGCGCGGCGCTCGTGGACGGGCCGGCGCCGCAGCAGGTGCTCGGGCTCGGGGAGCCGCCGGCGATCTCCCCGGCCGCGCTCGCGGTGCAGCTCGACGCCGGGCGCGCGCACCTCGTCGACCTCGCGTCGAGCCTCGAGTACCGCCGCGGCCACATCCCCGGCGCGCACTTCGCGGTGCGCTCGCGGTTCGCGCAGTCGCTCGCGCCGCTCGCGCCGGGCCGCGCGCTCGTGCTCACCTCGCCCGACGGGGTGCTCGCGCGCCTCGCCGCGCCGGAAGCGGCCGCGCTCCGGCAGGGCGCGGTGTCGGTCCTCGCCGGCGGCACGGCGGCGTGGACGGCGGCGGGCCGCAAGCTCGAGCCGGGCGCGGCGCGGATGCTCGACGGTACCGACGACGTCTACTACCTGCCCTACGACCACACCGACCGCCTCGCGGCGGCGATGCGCGACTACCTCACCTGGGAGGTCGGGCTCGTCGGGCAGCTCGAGCGCGAGCGGGTGCGCTTCCCCGAGCTCTGACCTTGCGGCGGGGCCACCCGCTGCTGACTAACTAACCCCGGAACGGCATCGCGATCCGCGCGGTGATCGACCTCAGCTTGCCGAGAATGGACTGGCCGAGCTTCGAGTCGCGCGCCGCCGCCGAGGCCCGCGCGCGCTGCGTCGAGACCAGGTCGGGGGACTGCCGGAACGCGTAGTAGCGCTCGAGCGCCGCGACGAGGTGGCTCTGGAGCAGAGTCAGGTTCACCGGCTTGTTGATGAAGCGGAAGATCCGCGCCTCGTTGATCAGGCTGATGATCAGCTCCGAGTCGGAGGCGCGGGTGGTGACGATCACGAGCGTCTGCGGGTGCTCCTGCTTGAGCAGCTTGAAGAGCACCGTGTTGTCGACCCGCTGCGACTCGAGGTCGGCGATCAGCACCGCGATCTCGTTCACCGCCAGCGCGTGCAGCGCGTCGTCGAGGTTGCTGGCGTGCACCACCCGGCAGAGGTCGCCCGCCATCTCGCGCGCGGCGCGCGCGAGCGCCGCGTCGTCGAGCACGAGCGCGGCGAGGTCGGCGATCGAGCGCGGGCCGGCGGCGCGCGGCGGCGGGCTCGCCTCGAGCGCGATCGCGATCGTCACCGCCTCGTTGATCGTCGCCTGCAGGTCGTCCTGGTTCCACGGCTTGGAGACGAAGCGGAACACCTCGCCGTCGTTGACCGAGCCGACGATCGCGGCGAGGTCGGAGTAGCCGGTGAGCAGCATCCGCACCGAGGTCGGCGCGACGAGCTTCAGCTCGCGCAGGAGCTCGACGCCGAGCATTCCCGGCATGCGCTGGTCGCTCACGATGACGTGGAACGGGCGGCTCTTCGCGAGCTGGAGCGCCTGCTCGCCGCCGGTCGCGACCGTCACGTCGTAGGCGTCGCGGAAGAGCACCTTGAGCGCGTTCAGCACCCGCTCCTCGTCGTCGACGAAGAGGATCGAGGGCTTCTTCCGCCCGCCGGCAGCCGGCCCCTTGACCGGGTGCGGCTCGGCCGTCGTCTCCGGCGCCGCCGCACCGGCCGCGATCGCGCGCCGGAGCGCGGTCACCTTCGTCGCCCGCATGCGGTGCGTGCCCGACGGCGTCTCCTCCGGCTCGAGGTGCGGCGAGGTGATCTCGTGCTCGCCGGTGTCGGACAGGCGCACGTTGAACGGCTTGTCGTCGAAGGCGAGGTGCAGCGCCTCGAGGAACTGGCGCGCGCTGCGGAAGCGGTCCTCGGCGCGCTTGGCGAGCGCCTTGAGGAGCACCCGGTCCATCTCCTGCGGCAGCCGCGGCTCGAGCGTCGAGGGCAGCGCCGGCGGGTTCTCGAGGATCTGCCGCATCAGCGCCGCGCCCTGCCCTTCGAACGGCCGGCGGCCGGTGAGCACCTCGTACACGATCACCGCCGCCGAGTAGACGTCGCTCCGCTCGTCGGCGGTGGTGCCGTCGAACTGCTCCGGCGCCATGTAGTACGGCGTGCCGAGCACCTCGCCCATCAGCGTGAGGTGCGACTGCTCGAGGCGCGCGATGCCGAAGTCGCTGATCTTCGCCGCGCCCATCTCGCTGATCAGGATGTTGCCCGGCTTGATGTCGCGGTGGATCACCCCGCGCGAGTGCGAGTACTCGAGGCCCTCGAGCAGCTGGTCGAGGATCTCGGGGAAGCTCTTCAGCTCCGGCCGGTAGCCGGCGACGAGGTGCTCGCGCAGGCTGCGGCCCGGCACGCACTCCATCGCGATGAACACCGCGTCGGCGTCCTCGCCGTACTCGTAGATCGCGACCACGTTCGGGTGGTGCAGGAGGCCGGCGGCCTGCGCCTCGCGCTTGAAGCGCTCGAGCACGCTCTCGGCGTCGTTCGGGTCGAGGTCGCGCCGGCGCAGCACCTTGAGCGCAACCTCGCGCTTGATGACCGGGTCCTGGCCGCGGTAGACGACGCCCATGCCGCCGCGGCCGAGCTCGCCGGTGATCTCGTACTTGCCGACCTTCTGCGGCCGCTCGTAGGTCATCGGCCGGTCACGCGGCTTCCGCGACCACGACCGGATTGACCGGCAGCGTAACGGTGAACTTCGTCCCCACGCCGACCTTCGACTGCACGTCGATGCGCCCGCCGTGGCTCTCCACGATCTTGTAGGTGATCGAGAGCCCGAGCCCGGTGCCCTTGCCCACCTCCTTGGTGGTGAAGAACGGGTCGAAGATCTTCGGCAGCACGTCGGCCGGGATGCCGTGGCCGTTGTCGGAGATCTCGATCGCGACCTTGCCCGGGTCGGGCTGGAAGGTGCGCACCGAGATCACCCCGCCCTCCTCCGCCGTCGCCTGCGCGGCGTTGGTCAGGAGGTTGAGGAACACCTGGTTCATCTGCGAGGGCGCGCACGGCACCTTCGGAATGGCCCCGAGCACCTTCTGCACCGCGCGCTTCTTGAGCTGGTTCTTGGCGATCGTGAGCGCGGAGTTCAGCCCCTCGTTCAGGTCGAACTCGGCGACCTTGCTGCGGTCGAGGCGGGCGAAGTTCTTGAGGTTGGTGACGAGCTCGGCGATCTGGCCGATGCCGTACAGCCCGTCCTTCACCAGCGCGTCGACGTCGGGGAGCGCGCCGCCCGAATGCGCCTCGTTGAGCGAGCGCGAGGCGGTCGCGAACTGCGCCGAGAGCTCGGCCTCGTTCGTCCGGTCCGAGTGCAGCATCCCGATCAGCTTCTCGGCCTCGGCGAGCGCGCCGGCGATCTTCGGCATGCGCCCGTTCACCGTCTCGAGGCTCGCCTTCACGTAGGCGAGCGGCGTGTTCACCTCGTGCGCGACGCCGGCGACCATCTGCCCGAGCGAGGACATCTTCTCGCTCTGGATGAGCAGCGTCTCCTGCTCCTTGAGCTGGCTCATCGCGTTCTTCAGGTCGCGCGTGCGCTCCTCGACGCGGTGCTCGAGGAACTCGTTCGCCTCCTTGAGCTTGCGGTTGAGGCCGCTGATCACGCGATAGTTGGCGGTGAGCCGCCACGCGAGCCACGCCGCGAGGAGCAGCAGCAGGCCCGAGTAGACGAGGAGGTACATGCGGAAGCGCTCGGCTTCGGCGAGCGAGTCGCCGAAGCCGCCCTCGAACGCGCGGAGCGCGCTGTCGAGCCGCGGCCCGGTCGAGGCGAAGTAGGCGTCGCGGAAGCGCGCGTCCTCGGCCGCCTTGTCGGCGAGCACCCGCCGCGCCGCGCCGGTGACGCGCTCGAGCTCGGTCCGCGCGAGGTCGGGCAGCTCGATCGCGGCGAGCTCGGCGACCGCGCCCTCGGCGGCCTTCGCCGCGGCGGGCGACGGCTGCGCGACGTAGGCGAGCACCGCCTCGTGGGTGCGCTCGGCGTCGCGCGCGACCAGGGGCGCGATGCCCGAGGAGCGCTCGCGCGCCGCGGCGGCGAACGATTCGACCGCGCGCTTCAGCTCGGCGAGCGCCTGGGTGTACGCGGTCGAGGCCGCGGCGAACTCCGCGATCGTCTTCGTCTTGGCGTCGAACGCGGCCTTCAGGCCGGAGATCGTCGACGGCGGCAGCGGGTGATCGAGCGCGTACGACTTCATCGCGAGGAGCGCGTGGATGCGGGCGAGCTTCGTCGGATCCACCGTCGAGGCGCGCGCGGCGGCGTCGGTGCCGGCGGCGAGCCGGGTCCCGATCAGCCAGTCATTCCAGCGGCCGTCGACCTCCTTCAGCTCGCGGAGCGATGCGAGCACGTCGGTCGCGGCGGTCAGGTCGACCGCCCGCGACTTGACGTAGAGGTAGCCCCACCCGCCGAAGAGCAGCACCGCAGCGACGACGACCGCCGCGTAGCGGACCGGCCGCGCCGCCGTGGACCAGGTGCCGACCTGGACGCTCACTGGACTACCCTCGCGCTCACAGCGCGCGCGGGGTTCGCCCCTTGGGGCGGCCCGGCGGAGCTCATTCCCCCCTCGGGTCCGCACGGTCCGGGGAGTGCGGAGGAAGCGGAGGAAGCAGCGCTAAGTCGCAGAATCGGAAAGCGAATCCGGAGCGTCGGCATCGGGCAAAGTATATGCCACCGGCAACTCTCCCGCGCGGTACAACTTGGCTTGCCGGCGGGGCGCCCCCGGCGGCCTTCGCGACGCACGCGCGGCACCGGTAACCGACCCGGCGAGTTCACAGTCTTTGACAATCGTCGGCGAACGGCCCGGTCAGGCGGGCCCGCCTTCCCAGCGCTGGAGGCACGCCCACGCGACGAGCGCCGCGTCGACGGTGAAGGCATCGGGCACCCCGAGCAGCTCGCGCACCGCGTCGAACGCGACGAGCTCGAACCCGGCCACTTCGCCGTCCTCGTTCCGCGGCACGAAATCCGGCGGCAGCACGAGGTCGAACGCCTCGACTTCGTTCGAGTCGAGGCCGTCCGGCACAACGTAGTCGAACGCGAGCGCACCGCGCGGCCGCGCGCGGCGCGCGAGCTCGAACGGGATGCCCGCCTCCTCGCGACACTCCTTCAGCAGCGTCTGCCAGGCGTCGAGCCCGGCGGCGACGCCGCCGCCGACGAGGTTGTCGAGCTTGCCCGGATCGGTCGCCTTGGCGGCGCTCCGCCGCGCGATCCACATCGCCGGCCCGGCGTCGGTCTCGGCGATGCCGTTCAGGTGCGCGGCGCGCCCGCGGATGCCGAACCGCTTCACCGCCGCGCGCTCGATCCGCGCGATCGGCTCGCCGCTCGCCTCCGCGTAGATCTCGTACGGCTCGTCCCGCCAGCCGGTGACGAGCCCCTCCTCGCGCAGGCTCGCGGCGACCCGCGCGAGCGCGGCGGTCCGTGCCGCCGGCGTCGCCAGCGCTGCCGCGAGCGACACCCGCTCGGGCTCGCACGCGAACACGCCGGGGAAGCGCGCGAGCGACGCGGCGAACCCGGGCCGCACCCAGCCGAAGCGGCGCTCGGCGGCCCGCAGCGGCAGGAAGCCGCCGTAGTCGACCGCGAGCGCCTGCGTGAGCCAGGCGGGCGGCGGCACGTCAGTCCCGCGCCGGCACGTCAGTCCCGCGCCGGCACGTCAGTCCCGCGCCGGCACGTCAGTCCCGCGCCGGCAGCTCGAGCACCACGCGCGCGACGCGGTCGAGCGCCGCGTCCACGCTCGCCATGGCCTCGACCGCGGCGAGCGGCGGTTCGCCGCCGAGCGCGAGCACCGGCTTTCCGAACTGCAGGCCGAACGCCATCTCGGAGATCGTGCCGTAGCCGCCGCCGACCGCGACGAGGACGAGCGCGGCGCGCGCGATGAGGGCGTTGCGCGCCACGCCGATCCCGGTCGCGATCGGGATCGTCACCCACGGGTTCGCGGTCCGCCAGTCGCCGTCCGGGAGGCAGCCGACGACGATGCCGCCGGCTTCGGCAGCGCCCTTCGACACCGCGGTCATGACGCCGACCAGCCCGCCGCAGAGGACCACGAGCCCCATTCCGGCGAGGCCTCGGCCGAGCGCCTCGGCGTCGGCGAGCTGGGCCGCGGTCGCCTCGCGCGCGCCGATCACGCCGATCGGCGGCCGGCAGGGGCGGCCGCTCTCGCGCTGGAGCCAGCGCACCGCGTCGTGGAGGGCGACCGGCGTCCCGCCCGCGGCCGCCCCGGGGCGCCACACGCGTGCCGCCGGGTCGAAGCGGCCGAGCGCTTCATGGCGCAGCACGGCGGCGGCGCGATCGAGGAATAGCGGGGAACTCGTCACGGGCGGCGCGACTCTACCCCAAACGCGCCGCGCCCGGCCGCGGTCCCCCCCCTGGTCATGCCCCTGTCATCGCGGTTGCGTAAGCTTCCCCCGCCGGCGGCGACCCAACTTACCGAGGAGACCCGTCATGTCGTACCGCCACGACACCTTGCGCGCGACCGCCAGCACGTTGCTCGGCCGGCGCGCGGACGAGCAGCTGCCGCTCGAAGCGGCGATCGCGGTCGGCGCGGGCTATGCGGCGCTCACCCGCGACGGCGTGCCGGTGTACGAAGCCGAATGCTTCGCGCTCGAGGACGTATGGACGGTGCGGGACGCCGAGCGCGTCGCGGCGCATTCGCCGGGCCACGACTGGCGCATCCACCTCGTCGCGCTCCGCGACGAGCGGCACTATGCGCGAACGGCCGCGGGCTGCTGGGTGCTCTACGAGCGGGGCTACGGGCTGTCGTAGGCGCGCGCCCGCGCGCCGGCGGCGCTACTCGAAGGCGCGGTTCGGATGCGCGTCGACGAAGTTGGCGAGCGCGTCGAGGAAGTACGGCGGCACGTCGGCGGTGTCGTCCTCGAACCACTTGTGCGCGGCGCGCTTGCCCGACTCCATGCAGTCCTTGAGCAGCTCGAACGCGTCGAGCCGGCGCTCGTCCGAGAGCAGGCGCCAGCGGTCGGAGATCCCGTACAGGTCGACGTCGGATTCCTTGCCGAAGATGCCGTCGGCGTCGACCACGGCGAGATAGTAGGTCGTCACCTCCGCGCCCCACTGGTCGCACAGCTCGAGCTGCCTGCGGGCGAGCCGCGCGCTCGCCGCGCGAAACCCCATCTGCTTCATCCGGTGCGATTGCGCGAGGCCGATCGCGAAGCCGAGGGTGAACGCGGCGAACGCGGGGTGGAAGAGCGGGTGGCGGGTCAGGTCCTCGCGCCGGTCGCCGGCGACCGCGACCGAGTGGCGCATGACGACGTGCAGGTCCTTCAGGTGCTTGAGGCCGAACGGCACGTCCATGAGCGCGTCGAGCCCCTCCTCCTCCTCGAGCAGCTGGAAGAGCGTGTTGCCCTCGCCGGCGGCGAGCTCGGTCGAGTTCGACGTCTTGCCCCACGCGATGTAGTCGTCGTCGGTCATCGCGCCGCCGTCGGCGTTCGGGTCGGACCGGTTGCGGCGGAAACCGAGCGTGGTGACCAAGGATGAATTGCCCATCGGCTGCGAAATCGATCGGCGCCGCGCGACCGGCGAGGCATCGGGTGTCGCGCGGGGGGCAGGGAGCGAGCCGGAAATTTCACGGCGGCGACCTCGCCTGCCCCGACCGCGGACGCCCTTCGCGTTAGCAAGAACGATACCGAAGGTCGGCAGGCCCCGGGCGGCATGTCGCGGAGCATAGCGGTAAGGTGCCGCACCGCGCGACAAGCCGTTGATTCGGGACGCACTTGGGAGCGGCCTTCCGCCCACCCGCGACGGCGCCCTCGAGGGCGGCTCCCGCGGTTCCCCGCGCGCGGGGACGACGCCACCGTCGGCTATTCGGCACGTCACCCGTGCACCGCCGGCAGCCGGACCCGGCAATCCGGTCTAAGCCCTCCGGCGTGTAGGCCGCACGCGCTATGCACCGCAGCAACCGGGCTACGCCGCAATGCCTTCGCGCCTCTACACCCGCGGCACTAAGGTCCCGCCCCGATTCCGCGCCCACCGGCCCGTCCGGATACTCGGTCCCGCAGCATGCAGCGAAACCCGACCCACTCTCTCGAAGGAAACGGACCATGAAACGCAACCTGATCGCCGCCACCCTCGCCGCCCTCGGCTTCGCCGCCACCGCCGCGTTCGCCGAGCCCTCGCTCGACCTGCAGATCTCCGACCGCGTGATGAACGCACCGGAAGCGACCTCGTACCAGGCCGACGCGCCCGTCGCGGGCGTGCGCCTGACCGAGCGCGACGAGTTCGCGCCGTTCAACCCGTAAGCCGGCCGCACGAGTCCGCGTCGCCGGCGCCCGCCCGGCGCCGGCGACGCGGGCTCCCAAAGCAGATGAAACGCCACCTCCTCCAGCTCCTCTGCCTCGCCGCCGCCGCGGCGCCGTCCGCCGGTGCGACGGGCGCCGACCAGAGCGCGCAGTCCGCCGGCGCGCACGAGCTGCCCGCGTTCGTGCGCGGGCGGATCGAGCTTACGCCCGGCGCATCGGACGACTTCGAGCCGGCGGGGCTCGCCGCGCAGTCCGATCCGGCCGCGCGGACGGTCCGCGCCATCGACGGCGTCCTCGCCCGCTGATCGGCTAGACTCGGTCGCGTGTCGAAACGCGCCGGCCGCCCACCCGCAGCGCAGCGCGCGCCGCTGAAGCGCCTCGAGCCCGGCCTTCCGGCCGCCTGGTTCCACGATCCCGACCACTACCGCCGCGAGCTCGACGCCTTCTGGTACTCGCGCTGGATCGCGGTCGCGCGCGCGGACGAGATCGCCGCGCCCGGCGACTACCGCGTCGCCGCGATCGGCACGCAATCGGTGTTCGTCGTGCGCGCGGCCGACGGCGGCCTGCGCGCGTTCCACAACACCTGCCGCCATCGCGGCTCGATCCTGTGCACCGTCGAGCAGGGCTCGTTCGCGCGCGCGCGCATCGTCTGCCCGTACCACGCCTGGACCTACGACCTCGACGGACGTCTGATCGCGACGCCGCGCCGGATGCCGACGCCGGACTTCGACCCGGCGAAGCTCCCGCTCTTCGCGGTCGCGGTCGCAGGCTGGGGCGGGTTCGTCTTCGTGAACCTCGCCGGCCGCAAGGCGCCGCCGCTCGCCGATTCGCTGGGACCGATGCGGGAGCGCTTCGCGCGCTACGGCCTGGCGGATCTGCGCGTCGGCAGGCGGATCGTCGCCGACGTCCGCGCCAACTGGAAGCTCCTCTGCGAGAACTTCTCCGAGTGCTTCCACTGCCCGCCGGTGCATCCGGAGCTCTGCCGCATCGTCACCGCCTACCGCGAGGCGGGCGCCTGGGGCCTCGCGCGCGATGCGCGCGGCCGCGCACTGCCCGAGACGAGGCCGGAGTACGCGGCCGGCGCGCGGACGCTCACGCTGGACGGCACCGCGAAGATTCCGCCGTTCCGGGGGCTGAACGAGGCGGAGCGCACAACCCTCTACGTGCCGGCGATGCTGCCGCCGAACCTCTTCCTCAACGTGCAGCCCGACTACGTCAACGCGCACATGATGTTCCCGACCGGGCCGGAGAGCGTGCGCATCGTCTACGACTGGCTGTTCGAGCCCGGGGCGATGACGGGCCCCGGGTTCGACCTCGAGCACTATGTGGCGCTGTGGGACGTCACCAACGGGCAGGACGCGCGCAACTGCGAGTGGCAGCAGCGGGGCATCCGCTCGCGCGAGTTCCGGCACGGCCACTTCGTGCCGCAGGAGTTCGACTGCCACCGGTTCGCGCAGTGGGTGCGGGCGGGGGTGCGGGCCGGGCGGCGGGCGGCGAAAGGCGTCCGTGGCAGCGGACCACGGCTGTGATACACTTGCGTCCTGGTGTGACACAGAGAGCGACCGAGGCGAGGATGAGCGACACGATCAATGCCCGCATCCCCCTGCGGGTCGAGCAGAAGCTCGCCGAGTACTGCGCCCGGCGCGGCGTCACCCGCACCGAGGCGGTCGTGCGCGCCCTCGACGAGTACCTCGACCGGGCGAGCGACGGCGCGAGCGGCTACTCACTGGCCGCAGACCTGATCCCTCCCGAGGGCGCGAAGGCGCTCCAGTCCGCCGACGTCCGCCGGATCGCCCGCAAGGCGTTCCGTGGCCCGCGCGCTCGTTGACACCGGCGCCGTCGTCGCGCTCGTCAACCGGGCCGACCGGCATCACGCCGTCGCGGCGGCATGGTTCCGGGACTTTCGCGGGCAGCTGCTGACGACCGACGCGGTCGTCACGGAAACGGCGTACGTGTTGGCCGCGAGCCCGCCTCACCGGCGCGCGGCCCTGCTGTGGTTCGAGCGGGCGCGCGTGGCCGGGCTGCTGCGCGTGGAGCCGGTTCACGACTACGCGGCGATTGCCGCGATCCTCGATCGGTACGCCACGCTGCCCTGCGATTTCGCCGACGCCACGCTCATCGCGCTGGCCGAGCAGGAGCGCGTTGCTGCGATTGCGACGATCGACCAGCGTGACTTTTCGGTGTACCGCCTGCGGAGACGGCAGCGCTTTCGTATCCTGCTCTAGTCCTTCCTACCGCTTCCAGCGAACGAGCACCACCAGCGGCAGCACGACGAGCGCGGTGACGACGTAGAACACGAACGCGTCGAGATACCCCACCATCGCCGCCTGCCGCGCCGCCTCGCGCGCGATCGCCGCGAGCCCGGCGGGATCGTGGACGCTCCAGGCGCCGGTCACCCACGGCAGCGCGAGCGCCTCGTTGTAGGGCGACACCGCCGGCGCGAGCTCGGCGTAGTTGGCGCGGGTCATGCGCACCACCAGGGTCGTGCTGAGCGAGATGTGGATGCTCGCGCCGACGTTGCGCACCATGTGATAGACGGCCGATCCCTCCGCCACCTTGCCCGGGCTCAGGGTCGCGAAGGTCACCATGGTGATCGGCACCCACAGGACGCCGACGCCGAAGCCCTGCAGCGCCATCGGCCAGAAGACGCCGGCGGCGCTCGGGTTCGCGTCGAGCCCGGTGAGCTGCCAGCCGGCGAGCGCCTGCAGCAGGAACCCGGCCGCGATCATCGGCCGCGGGTCGAGGCGGCTCGCGAAGATCATCACGAAGAAGCCGACCAGGGTGCCGAGGCCGCGCGCGCCGAGCACGAATCCGATCACCGAGTCGGGGTAGCCGCCCACGCCCTGGAGGAGCGGCGGCACCAGCGACATCGGCGTGAAATTGATCATGCCGTAGACGAAGACGAGGACGATCCCGAGCGCGAAGTTGCGGTCCCGCAGCAGCGCCGGCTCGAGGAACGGGCGCTCGGCGGTCAGGCTGTGGACGACGAACGCGTACAGCGCGGCCGCAGCGACGACGCCGTAGAGCACGATCTCGGCCGAGTCGAACCAGTCGGCCCGCTCGCCGCGGTCGAGCATGAGCTGCAGGCCGACGAGCGACGCCGAGAGCAGCAGGAACCCGAGCCAGTCGAGCCGCACCCGCGCCCCCGCCTCGCGGTCGCGGATGAAGAGCCAGGTGCCGGCGAGCGCGAACACGCTGAAGGGCACGATCATGTGGAACACCCAGCGCCAGTCGTACGTCTCGCTCAGGTAGCCGCCCGCCACCGGGCCGACGATCGGGCCGAGCACCGAGCCCATGCCGAAGATGGCGATCGCCGCGCCGTGGCTGCGCTTCGGGTAGGTGTCGAGCACGATCGCCTGCGACACCGGCACGAGCGGCGCGCCGAACGCGCCCTGCAGCGCGCGGAAGAGGACGAGCTCGCCGAGCGAATCGGCGAACCCGCAGCCGAGTGAGCTCACGCCGAAGCCGATCACGCCGCCGAGGCACGTCCGGCGCCGCCCGAAGCGCGAGACGAGCCAGCCGGCGAGCGGCGTCGCCACCGCGGTCGCGGCGAGGTTCGCCGTCAGCACCCACGCGATCTGGTCCTGCGTCGCCGAGAGCGCCCCCTGCATCTGCGGCATCGAGACGTTGGCGATGGTGACCGTCATCGCGTAGAGGAAGGTCACCGCGGTGCAGGTGCCGAGCACCAGCGCGCGGCGCAGGGCCGCGCCGGCGCTCTCGTCGTCGGCGAGGGGGATCGCTGCCGTGCTCACCGGGGTCGCATCCGTTCGCGCCTGCTCGTGCCTGCTCGCTCTGCTCGCGCCGTGCCTGCTCGCTCCTGCTCGCGCCGTGCCTGCTCGCTCTGCTCGCGCCGTGCCTGCTCGCTCTGCTCGCGCCGTGACTGCTCGCTCTGCTCGTGCCGTGCCTGCTCGCTCTGCTCGCGCCGTGCCTGGTCGCTCCTGCTTGCGCCGTGCCTGGTCGCTCCTGCTTGCGCCGTGCCTGGTCGCTCCTGCTCGTGCCGTGCCTGGTCGTACCCGCGCGCAGCCGCTCGCGCCTCGGCCCGCGCCCCGTCAGCGGCCGGGCCAGGCGGCGAAGAACTGCGGCAGGCCGCGGCTGCGGCCGGTGTCGACGGCCACGGTGACGGTCATGCCGGCGCGGAGCGGCGGCTGGTCGGCCGAGCGCTCGATCTCGAGGTGGACCGGCACGCGCTGCACGACCTTCACCCAGTTGCCGGTCGCGTTCTGCGGCGGCAGCAGCGCGAACTCCGCGCCGGTGGTCGGGGCGATCGTGCTCACGCGCGCGGCCCACTCGACGCCGGGATAGGCGTCGGCGACGATGCGCGCCGCCTGGCCGACGCGCACCCCGGCGAGCTGCGTCTCCTTGAAGTTCGCCTCGACCCAGGTGTCGCGCGTCTCGATCAGGCTGAACACCGGCACGCCGCGGGCGACGAACTCGCCCGCCTGGAGCTTCATGTTGCTGACGACCCCCGCGGCGGAGGCGGCGACGCGGGTGCGCGCGAGGTCGAGCCGCGCGGCGTCGCGCGCGGCCTGCGCCTCGAGGTACCGGGGATGGCGGTTGGCCGGAGCCTCCGGATCCCCGCCGAGGGCAGCGAGCACGCGCCCGGCGCGCTCCTGCACCGCCGTGAGCCGCGCGCGCGCGACGTCGAGGTTGTGGCGGGCCTCGTCGAACGCGTCCTCGCGGCCCATGCCGCGCTCCTTGAGCTGGCGCTGGCGGTCGAGCTGGCGGGTGGCGAAGCGGATGCGCTCCTCCGACTCGACCGCCTCGGCGAGCGCGACGCGGCGCTCCGCGCGCAGCGACTCGACCTCCGTCCGCACCACCGCCATCTGCGCCTCGGCGCGCGCGATCGCCACGTCGAACGGCGCCGGGTCGATGCGGAAGAGCGGCGCGCCCGCCGCGACCGCCTGGTTGTCGCGCACCGAGACTTCGGCGACGCGCCCCGCGACCTCCGCGCTCACGGCGATGATGTGCGCCTTCACGTAGGCGTTGTCGGTCTCCACGTGCCGACCGCCGGCGGCATAGAAGTACAGACCCGCCGCGGCCGCCGCGAGCGGCACGCCGACGAGCAGCACGGCGCGCAGTGCGGTCGTGCGCGCACCGCTCACGGGTTCGCCGCCCTGGCGCTCGCCCGGCTCAGCCATCGCGGCGCGGACGGCGGGCGGCGGGATCGACCGCGCCCCCCGACATCCGGACGAGGTTGGATCGGATGGCGAGCAGCGTGTCGACGAACCGCTCGCGCTCGGCCGCGTCCAGGCCGGCGAGCGCGTCCCGCCGGAGCGCCGCCGCAACCGTGCGCAGCGTGCCCATCGCGGGCTCGACCTCGGCGGTGAGGTAGACGCGCCAGACCCGGCCGTCGCGCGCGTCGGCCTCGCGGCGGATCCAGCCCTTCGCCTCGAGCCGGTCGAGGAGGCGCCCGAGCGTCGGCTTTTCGATCTCGAGCACGTCGGCGAGCTCGGTCTGGGTGCGGCCGTCACCGCGGAAGAGGTGGTTGAGCACCCACCACTGCGCGCGCGTGAGCCCGAGCGATTTCACGCGCCGGTCGTAGACCGTGCGCATCAGGCGCGCGACGTCGGTCAGCAGGAAGCCGAAATTGCGCGACAGGTCCTCGCGGAGCATCCGCGCAGGATAGTTGCCTAGCTTACGATCTGCAAGCCGGGGCCCTGCTGCGGAGCGTCACGGGGGGTGGCTCGATCGGACCGTCCGGAGTCCGCTCACCGGCGCGGCGCGAGCTGGCGCGCGACCCAGTCGAGCTTGTCCCGGAACTGCGCCTCGTCGGGCGGCTGCTTCCGCATCACCGGCTTGGGCAGCTCGAAGAACGAGCCGTCGGCCTTGATCGCGCGTCCGCCCCCGGTCTCGAGGTAGCAATAGCCGGTGCCGCCGAAGCTCGCCTCCGGCGCCCGCCCGGCGAGCCGCGCGGCGATCTGGTGTGCGACGACCTCGCCGTGCGCGTGCGCGAACACCCCGGCCTTGGGCAGCACGAGCGGCATGTCCGGCTTGTACCGCCCGGGCAGCGGCACGGCGGTGACGTCGCCCGCGGCGTACAGCCGCCCCGGCGCCGCCGGCGATTTCACCTCGAGCGTCAGCGGATCGACCGGCACCCAGCCGGATGCGTTGACGAGGCCCGCGTCGCGCACCACCCTCGGTGATTCGTGCGGGGGCACCGCGATCAGCAGGTCGAAGCCCGCCTCGGCGCCGTCCTCGAACACGATCCGCCGCGCCGCGGCGTCGACGCGCGTGGTCTTCTTCTGCGGATGGAACGCGATGCCGCGCTCGGCGAGCTCGGCCTTGATCGCGCCGCCCATCTCCGGGCCGGCGGTCGCCATCGGCGCGCCTTCGATCGTGTAGATCGCGATGCGCGCCTTGCCCGCGAGCCCCCGGCGCGCGAACGCATCGTGCAGCAGCATCGCCGCCTCGTAGGGCGCGGGCGGGCACTTGAACGGCGCCTTCGGGATCAGGAGCGCGAGGTCCCCGCCCGCGAACCGCTCGAGCACTGGCCGCAGGCGCTCCGCGCCGGCCACCGTATAGAACGTGTGCGCGACGTCGGCGAGCCCGGGAACGCCGGCCTCGTTCACGTCGGCGCCGAGCGCGAGCACGAGGTAGTCCCACGCGAGCGTCTCCGCGCCGGTCACGACCTTGCGGTTCGCAGGATCGATCGCCATGACGTCGGCCTGCACGAACCGCACGCCGGCGTCGAGCAGCAACGCGCGCGCCTGCGAGATCTGCTCGAACGTGCGCACGCCGAGCATGATCCAGGTCTTGCCGGCGCCGACGTGGAACCGGGGCGTCCGGTCCACGACGACGATCGCGTGGTCCTTCGGCGCGAGCCGCCGCAGCGCGTTCGCGGCGGCGATCCCGCCGAAGCCGCCGCCGAGGATGACCGTGGTCTGAGCGCTCATCTGTCCCCCTTCGGGGCGCGCCGGGCGAGCCCCCTGGTCAGGCGTCGTTCCGCACCGGCTACTTTGTAGGCGCCGTGCAGTCGCCGACGCGCCGGCCCGCGTAGGTCATGTTCATCGTGTCGTTCGTCTTCGTCAGCGTCATGCGCATCCGGCCGTCGTAGGCGTTGGCGCCGAGCGTCATCTCGCCGACGATGACGGAGGGCTCGGCGCCGGCGCACTCCATCCGGTAGCTGATCTGGTTGCCCGAGCGCCTGCTGTCGGTCACGCGGCAGTTGTCCTGCCGCGGGATGAGGTCCTCGTCCTTCCGGTTCTTGCCGACGCACATCCGGTTCACCTGCCCGGGCATCGCCATCGGCATGCCGGGCATCTCCATCCTGGTCGAGACCTCCCACAGGTCGTCCTTGCCCTGCGCGGCGGCAGGCGGCGCGGCGGCGAGCGCGGTCAGCAGCGCGACGAGCACCGCGCCGATGGGGGAAGGTCGAAGCTCGGAAAGCTGCATTCTGCGTGTTCTCCTCGAGACGCTGGCGGGCCGGCGCTCTTCGGCGTGGGCCGGGGGCGGCGCGGCGAAGATACCGCATTTGCGCGAAACGCCGGCGTCGTGCCCGGCTCGGACTCTCTTCCCGCGCGCGGTACCATCCCGGGCATGAGCGTCGCTCTGCCTTCGGTCTGTCCGCTCGATTGCCCCGACACCTGCAGCCTGAGCGTGACGGTCGACGCAGGGCGCGTCGTGGCGGTGCGCGGCTCGCGCGCCAATCCCTACACGGCGGGAAAGCTCTGCAGCAAGGTGCCCGCGTACTACCCCGAGTTCGTTCACGGTGCGCAGCGACTGCGCTCGCCGCTCCGCCGCGCCGGGAAGAAGGGTGAGGGACGCTTCGAGCCGATCGGCTGGGACGAGGCGCTCGACGCGATCCACGCGCGGTTCGCCGCGATCATCGCGCGGCACGGACCGCAGGCGATCCTCCCGCTCAACTACGCCGGCCCGCACGGCTTCCTCGCCGGCGGCTCGATGGATCTGCGGTTCTTCCATCGCCTCGGTTCGAGCCTGCTCGATCGCCGGCCGCTGTGCGGCGGCATCCGGGGCGAGGCGTGGATGGGAACCTTCGGCGCGGCGCCGGGCATGCCGCCCGAGCAGGCCGAGCACGCGCAGCTCGTCGTGGCGTGGGGCAACAACGTCACCTGGTCCAACCTGCACCTGATGCCGGTCATCAAGCGCGCGCGCCGGCGCGGCGCGAAGCTCGTGGTGGTCGATCCCCGGCGCACCGTCGCCGCGCGGCAAGCGGACCTGCATCTCGCGCTCCGGCCGGGCACCGACGTGGTGCTCGCCTGGGCGATCGCCGCCGAGCTCGAGCGCGCCGGCGGTCTCGATCGCGCGTTCATCGAGCGCCACGTCGAAGGGTTCGACGCCTACATGACGCTCGCGCGCGCGTGGACGCTCGACCGGGCGGCGGCCGTCACCGGAGTACCCGCGGCCGGGATCGCCACGCTCGCGCAGTGGTATCGCGTGCTCTCGCCCGCGGCGATCAGCGTCGGCAACGGCCTCGAGCGCAATCAGAACGGCGGCAGCGGCATCCGCGCGATCTTCGCGCTGCCCGCGCTCGCGGGGAAGTTCGGCGTCGCCGGCGGGGGGCTCGTCAACGGCGCACCGCACGCGTTCCCGAAGACGCCTGCGCGCCTCGCGCGGCCCGACCTCGTCCCCGCCGGGACGCGCACGCTCAACATCCTCGACGTCGGGCGGCACCTCAACGACGGCGCGCTCGCGCCGCCGATCGCGGCACTCTTCGTCTACAACCACAATCCGCTGGTCGTGCACCCGGACCAGAACCGGCTGCGGCGCGGGCTCGCGCGCGAGGATCTCTTCGTCGTCGGCTGCGACGTGGCGATGACCGACAGCCTCGCCTGGGCCGACATCGTGCTGCCGGCGTGCAGCCACTTCGAGCACGCGGACCTCTTCCCCGCCTACGGCCAGCACTGGCTGCAGCGCGCCGAAGCGGTGATCCCTCCCCAGGGCGAGGCGCTGCCGAACACCGAGATCTTCCGGCGGCTCGCCGCGCGCTTCGGCTTCACCGAGCCGGCGCTCCGGGCGACCGACGCCGAGCTGATGGACGACGCGGTCGACGGCGGCGATCCGCGCATCGGCATGCGGCCGAGCGAGATCCCGCTCGACCGCGCGCTCCCGATGCGCTTCGGCGGCGAGGAGGCGATCCTCTTCGGCAACGTGTTCCCGCGGACGCGCTCGGGAAAGGTCGAGCTCGCGTCGCCGTACCTCGAGGAGAAGTACCGCGCGGGGCTGCCGTCGTTCCGCCCGGTCGAGTCGGCCTATCCGCTCGCGCTGATCTCGCCGGCGTCCGATCGGCGGATCACCTCGACCTTCGGCGGCCTGCACGCCCGCGACGGCGCGCCACCCCTCGAGATGCATCCGGACGATGCGCGCGAGCGCGGGCTCGAGCGGGGGCAGCGCGTGCGCGTGTGGAACGATCTCGGCGAAGTGCACCTGCCGCTCGCGGTGACCGATGCGGTGCCGCGCGGCGTCGTCAGCACGCTCAAGGGCGCGTGGCTCGCGACGAGCGACAACGGCCAGACGGTCTCCGCGCTCTGCCCGGCGCACCACGCCGACATCTCGGAGGGCGCGTGCTTCAACGACGCGCGGGTGGAGGTGGCGGCGCTCGCGGAGGTTTGACCCGCGCGCTGCGGCGGGGAAAGCGCTGCCGCAAGCCGGTCGCGACGGCGATCGAGGCGGGGCCGGCCGTCGCCATCCCATTCCGCCGCGTGCGTCCGCAGCGTAGGCTTTCCTTCTTTCGGCGCCGCGCGATCGCCATTTTGTAGAAGCTGGACGCTGATCGTGAAATCGTTGCGGTGACATTTGTCACCCAGAAGCGTATGCTCAGCCCATGAAGACCGTCACGATCCGCGACTTCCGCACCCGCCCCAAGCAGGTTCGCGACGCCCTCAAGCGCGAGCGTGAAGCGGTGCTCACCGCCAACGGGCGACCCGTCGCCCTGATGATCCCCGTCGATGCGGGGTCGATCGACCGGACCCTCGAAACGTTGCGCCGCGCGCGCGCGCTCGAGGCGCTCCGGGCGCTCCGGCAGGAGAGCCGGCACCGCGGCCTGGCCCGGATGTCGGCGACCAAGATCGACGCCATCATCGCGAAGTCCCGCAAGGCGCGAGCCCGCAGCGCCGCGGGGTGAAGGTCGTCCTCGATACCAACGTCCTGGTGGCCGGGCTCCTCTCCGCCGCCGGGCCCCCGGGCTGGATCGTGGAGGCCATGTTCGCCGGCGAGCTAGAGCCCGCCTTCGACGCAGCGATCCGGGAGGAGTACGAGGAAGTCCTTGGGCGGCCCGAGTTCCGCTTTCCGACCACACTCGTCGAAGATCTCCTCGCCGCGCTCGATCAGACGGGCTTCGTCGTAGCGGCGGCCGCGCCTTGGCCAGAGCCGCTGCCCGACCCCGACGACGCACCGTTCCTTGCGGTCGCCGCAGCGAGCGCGAGCGTGCTCATCACCGGCAATCTCCGGCACTTCCCAACCCGAGCAAGACGGGACGTCGTGGTGCTCACGCCGCGCGAGTTCGTCGAGCATCTCAAGCTCGGCAAGCCAGGGGGCGAGGTCAGCTAGTGGATTTTGGGTGGTTCAAGTCTTTGAATCTTTGGTAGGGCGTGCAGGATTCGAACCTGCGACCAACGGCGTCGGCGAGCAGCCGCGCGACGATGTCCGACTGGCCGCCGGTGGGAATCGGGACGATGAACCGCACCGGCTGCTTCGCCACGCCTTGCGCCCATGCGAGCGACGTGGGCGCGGCGGCGCACGCACACGCGAGCACCGCGCACGCCAGCAGGCGCGCAGGGGGCACGTCAGCCTGGGCGAAGAAGGTCGCGGCGTGCCGCCGCACCAGGCGGTACAGCGCGGTCTGATCGTTCACCGGATGCCGGGGCCGGGGCCGCGCATCAGGGCGCGCGCTTGAGCCGCTCCGCGATCGGGTCGAGGAGATCGATGGGCGTCTTGACCACCGCGCCGAGCAGGTTCACCACGCTCTGCCCGACCGCCGCCGGACCGAGCGGGACGACGAGCGGGTCGCGCAGGTCGCCGGTGAGGCTGAACGGGATCCCGACGACGCGCGCGCCGAAGATGCCGCCGATGAGCGGCACGTGCTGCATCACGCCCTGGACGCGGTTGAACGGCGCGACGACACCGTGCATGTAGACCCGCTCGCCGGGGAAGTCGACCTCGCCGGTCATGGCGAGCCCAAGGGCGGCCGCGTTCAACGTCCCGGTCGTGACCTGCACGCGGCCGGCCTCGAGCGTGCCGGCGATCACGAGCTCGCTGTAGTCGAGGCCCTCCGCCATCAGGTCCGACGGCCGCGCGCGCAGCAGGCCGGCGACGGCGTCGAGCGAGAGCATGCGCGCGAGCGCCGGCGCCCGCTGGATCTCGCCGTCGCGTGCGGTGAACCGGAAGCTGCCGCGGGCGCTGCGCGCGAGCGCCTCGGGCGGCCCGCTCGCCGCCACCGTCGCGTCGACGTCGCACGTGCCGGTGAGCGCGATCTGCTCGCCGGTCAGGCAGGCCACCGTCGTGCCGACCGGCTTGGCCCGCACCTCGATCCGGCCGTCCAGCGTCGCGCGGCCCGGGACGAGCACGGCGTTCAGCGGCAGCGAGAGGCCGCAGAGCCCCGCCTCCTTCACGTCGGCGACGATCCGCTCCGGCGCGAGCGTGACGATCGCGGACACCGGGCTGAACACGCGCGTGCCGTAGGCGATCGACTTCGCGTCGACCGCGACGCGGCCGTCCACCGGGAGGCGCCAGGCACCGCCCGCCGGCTTCGCCTCCCCGGCGGGGAATGCCCGGAGGAGGCGCTCCCCGTCGACCGCGTCCGCGGTGACACGCAGGTCGAGGCCGAAGGTGTGCGGTTGCCGCGTGACGGTGCCGGTCACGCCGAGGCGCTCGCCGGCGACCGCGATCGCGCTGTCGCGGATCCGCAGGACGTCGCCCGCGACCTCGAGCCGCACGCGGTCGATCGCCACCGGGATGTCCCAGCGCTCGAGGACGTCGATCCGCTCGCCGGCGAGCGTGCCCGTCGCGCTCGAGCGCCGCAGCTCGGCGAGGTCGACCACCGCGCGGAAATCGCCGGCGAGCGCGCCGTCGCCCTTCGGCGGCTCGACGAGCACGCGCCCGAGCGTGCGGTTGTCCAACCTCCCGTTGAGCGCGAACTCGGCACGCTCGCGCGCCCACTTCAGCGCGAGCGTGGTGTCGGTGTCGGGATCCTTCACCACGAGACGGCGGAGGTCGAAGTGACCCGCCGCGGTGGTCAGGTCGAACTCGGCGCTCACCCCGCCGGCGAGGCCGAGCGTGCCTTGCGCGTCGACCAGCCCGCCCGAGCGCCGCACGCGCCCGGCCGCCAGCGTGACCGGCGCACGCGGCATCGCCTTGGCGGGCAGCTTCCACCGCGCGCGCGCCCATTCGAGGCTGCGCTCTCCGGCGCGCGCGTCGGCGAGGGCGAGATCGAAGCGCGGCTCGGCCCTGCCCGCATCCTGCACCGTCCCGCTGAGGACCGCACGCGCGTCGAGCAGCGACACGTCCAGCCGGTCGAGCGCGAAGGTCCCCGGCGTGATGCGCGTCGCCCCGCTCGCGACCGTCATGGGCCCCGGCAGGTCCGGCCCGGCGAGACGCAGGTCGCGCGGGCCGACGGTCACCTCGTAGTCGAGCTCGCCCGGCGCGTCGAGCGGTCCGGCGAGCCGTGCGAGCCGCACCGTTGCGGTTCCGGTGATGCTCGTCCGCTCCAGCAGCTCGATCCGCAGGCCCTCGATCGACTGCACCCAGGGCGTGAGCTCCTCGGCGACCAGCACGGCGTCCGCGCTCGCCGATCGCACGGTCGACCGCGGGCCGAGCGCGAGGTCCAGCACGCCGCCGCGCACCGTCGAGCGCCCGAGCGCGCCGTCGAGACCGCGCACGACGACGCGGTCGTGGGCGTAGCGCACCGCGCCCGCGTTGACCGTGATCGGCAGCGGCATGCCGCGGTGGCGCGCGGCCGCGCGGATCCGCGCGAGATCGACCGTCACACGCGGGGGTCGCTGGCGCGCGTCGTAGGCGATGTTTCCGGCCGCGCGGCCGGACAGCGATTCCACCCCGGCGAGCGCGGCGGGCTCCCGCCTGCCGACCAGGCGCCGGACGATCGGCAGCGCCTCGGCGAGATCGGCGTCGAGCGCGGCCTCGAGCTCGTGCAGCGCCGCGGCGGGCGCAAGCTCGACGGCGAGCGTACCGCCCTGGAAGGTCGACTTCCCGATCGTGCCGGCGAGGTCGGCACCGCGCAGTGCGCCGTCTGCGAGCGTGAAGCGGCCGGTCGCGCCGGTGATGCGGATGCCCTGGTCGGGCAGGTCGAGCGCGCCGTTCGCGAGACCCGTCTCCGCGCGGACCGTGCCGAGCGAGGCGAGCGCGCCGAAGTCGGCGCCTGCCGCGCTCGCGGTCAGACCCTGCGCGGTGCCGGTCGGGACGAACGCGAGCGCCGCCTGCACCGCGTCGAGGTCGCCGGCGATCGCGGCGAGCGCCGCCCGGAGCCGCGCGAGGTCGAGCGCGGGGATCTGGAGCTCGAGGGACGGCGCCGTGCCGTCGGGCTTCGCACGCAGCGCGCCGGTCGCAGCCGGGAGGAGCTCGCCGGCGCGCAGCTCGCGCACCGTGACCGCGAGCGCGGCGGCGTCGCGGCCGGCGTCGAGCGCCGTCCGCACGGCGCCGAGCTCGAGCGTGCGATTGCCGCGCGCGAGCGTCATCGCGGGCGCCGTCGCGGTGAGCGTGGCGCCCGCGCTCTCGCGGCCGTCCGTTCGAACGTCCGCCGCAACGTCGATCGCGGCGGCGGCGCGCAGATCGCCTTGCGCGCCGGCGAGCCGCAGCAGCTCCTCGAGGCGCAGGCCGCTCAACCCGAGCTTGCCGGTCGCGGCGAGCGACCCGTGCGCGATCCTGAGGTCCGCCCTGGCGGTGCGCCAGAAGTTCGCCGCGCCGCTCGCGTCGACGGTGATCGCGTCGGCCGCGACCCTGGCGCTGGCGGACAGCGCCGAGAGCGACAGGATCGGCTGTCCGCCCGACAGCACGTCGACCTTGCCGTCGGTGATCCCGAGCGACATTCCGCGCGCCTCGCCGACGAGCGCGTCGAGGACCGGCCCGAGCGCGGCGCGGTACGCGGCGAACGGATCGGTGCCGCCGCCGCCCGGCCGGATCGTGAGCTCGAGCACCGGCTGCCCGATGTCGATCGCCACCGGACGGACGTTCCCGGTGAGGAGCGGCAGCAGTGCGATGCGGACCGCGAGCGTGCCGATCCGGCCGTCGAGCGTGCCCGGGATGCTGACCGTCGCGTTGCGGGCTTCCGCGTACGGCTGCGGGAAGAAGCGCAGCTGGAGCGACTCGTAGCGCACCTCGCCGCCGGCGAGCGCCGAGATCCGCCGCTCGACGACGCGCTGGACGCGGTCGGCGTCGACGAAGAGCGGGAGGCTCGCAGCCGCGGCGATGAGGAGCGCGGCGACGGCGGCGACGCCGATGGCGAGGCGGCGCAGCCAGCGGCGCGGGGGCGTGGGCATCCCCCGACGATACCGCAGCGGCCGGCCCGGCCCCTCGCGGTACTCCGGATCATCGGAGCGCTGATGTGACGCCCAGAGCAGACCACGCACGGTCCCGACCTTCCACGTGCGTTCGCTCCTCGACCACGCGCGAAGTCTCGCGCCGAGTGGAAGCGGCGCATCGCCCGCGGCCGGCGGGCTCATCCGGCGGAGCTTCGAGGACGCCGCCGAGCAGGGGGACAAGTGCGCGCTGCTCCTCGACGAGGCGGACACGTTCCTGCGCGACCGCAGCAAAGCGCGCGAGCGCTGGGAAGCGTCGTTCACCAACGAGTTCCTGCGGCAGATGGAGAACTTCCCCGGCATCTTCGTGTGCGCGACGAACCTCTTCGGCGAGCTCGACGGCGCGGTGCTGCGCCGGTTCCAGTTCCGGTTGGAGTTCAGGCCGCTCGCGATCGCGCAGCGGATCGCGCTCTTCGAGCACACGTTCGCGGTCGCACCAAGCGCGGCGACCGGCGCGGCGCTCGAACGGCTCGACGGCCTGGTGCCGGCGGACTTCGCGAACGTCGCGCGGCAGCTTGCGTTGCTCGAGTTGGAGGCGGACGAAGCGCGGGTACTCGGGATGCTCGAGACGGAGCTCAGAACCCGGCTGGCGAAGGGGACGGAGGGGGGCGGATGGGGTTCGTTTAGGCCTTATAAGTAACAATATGATTTTACTTATAAAAGATATATCGTCTGAGTTAATGACTGTCTATAGTCGTTCAGAGCATTGAAATTTGATCGATCTAAGTAGATCATTATCGATCTAATTGACCGTCTATAGTCGATCATATGGCCCTCCGAGACCTCGCGTTGCGTCAGCTCGACGCCATCCTGCAGCCCGTAGCGGCGCTGCGGACGCTGACGCGGCCCGAGCCGGGCTGGGCCGCGGCAATCCGGCGCGCGCTCGGGCTCACGACCCGCCAGATGGCCAAACGCCTCGGCTTGAGCCAGTCGAGCTACGCCGACGCCGAATCGAACGAAGCCAGGGAAGCCATCTCCCTGAAGCAGCTGCGGCGGATCGCCGATGCGCTCGACTGCGACCTCGTCTACGCGCTCCTCCCCAGGCGCCCGCTCACCGAGATGGTCGACGCGCGGGCGGCCGAGCTGGCCCGGCGGCGCGTGCTCGGCGTCGCACACAGCATGGCGCTCGAGAAGCAGGCGGTGTCGGACGAGCTGACCGAAGCGCAGGTGGCGGCCGCCAAAGCCGAGCTCCTCGCCGGGCGGTGGTCGCGGCTCTGGGACTGATGGCCGATCATCCGGACGCCGCCACGCCGCTCGACCCGGACGAAGCCGCCGGGCTCATCCCGTCGCACATCGGGACCCAGACCGCGCTGAACGAGTGGGAGCAGACGAACATCCTCGAAGGCCAGCGGTGGGCGTTGCGGCGCCGCAGCCGGATCGATCCCCTGACGGAAGGATTCGTGCGCGAGACTTCCAGCGTCGAGACGCGCTCGCTGCACGACACGTTCGCGCTTGCCCGGGGTCAGCGGTACTGCACCTCCCGACGGACCATGTAGAGCGCGAAGAGTTCGGGATTCAGACGCCGCAATCGCTCCCGCTCACCGACCAATCGCCGCTGATCGCCCCGTCGTTCCAGCGCGAAGAGCGCGACGAGGAGGCGCGCCGCGCTCGCCGGCGGTGAGTCTGGAAACGCGATGTCGCCGAGCTCCTTCCCCACCACCGGGTGCTCGACGAGGAGCCACGCCGGAAACCACGCGGGGAGGTCGGCCTCCGCGACGCTCTCCCACTCGCAGGCGCGCTCGAAGGCCTGCCACTCGCGCTCGAGCAACTCGTCCGCGAGCGCCGCGCGGACCGCCGCGAACCGGTGCGGTACGTGCCATGCGAACGCGAAGAGCGTCGGCCGGGCCGCCGTGAGCCCGTGCCGGCGGTAGCGGGCGACGGTCAGCCATTGCAGCGGATCGGCGCGCCCGGTCGCGCCGGGGATCGCAGCCGCCGCTTCCTCGGCCTCCGCCCACTCGCCGCACCGCAGGCAGAGCGCCGCGCGGTGCGCCTGCGCGTGCGCGGGTTCGTAGGCGACGCCGCGCGCGTCCTGCGCCATCTCGCGGAAGAATCCGGCGACGAACGCCGGCGCCGCGTCGCCGAGCACCTGCCGCGCGGCCGGGGCGACCTCGTCGTCGAGCCAGCTCACTGCGGCGAGGATCGCCGGCGGATCGGCGCCCGGCCGGCGCCACTCGGCGAGCCCGCGCACCGATGTCCGAAGGGAAGGCAACGCCGGATGGTCAGGCGCCTCGCTTCGCAGCCGCTCGAGCGCCACGCCGGCCCGCGCTGCGTCGCGCGCCGCGAGCGCGCCGACCGCGTCGTTCGCGAGCATCACCGCGCGCGAGTCGAGGAAGAGATCGAGCTGGTCACCCACCGCGAACCGTCACCCGTCAGCGCAGGTGCTCCTCGGTGTAGAGCGAGAGCTCGATCAGCCGATCGAGGAGCTGCTCGGCCGGCGCGCCCGGGAAGTTCTTGCGCACCATCTCCTTGGCGTAGAGCCGCACGAGGTAGCGGAGCTTGAGCGCCTTCGCGCGCGAGGCGAAGATGAAGTCGCGGTGGCCGCTGTTCACGACGATCACGTTGCGCTCGGCGTCGTAGCGCGAGCGCCACAGCCTGCCGGGCGCGTGCTCGAGCGTGTAGCCGGGAAGCCCTTGCCGGTTCGCCGCCCGTTCCTTCGTCTCCGGGAGCAGGCTGTCGGTGACCGTGACGAGCGCCTCGGCCGCGCAGGCGGTGTCCGCCTGCCGGGCGGTCACGCCGAGCCGCACGAGGCACGGCTCTTCCGGCGCGACGAAGGTCGCAGCCTCGCCGGTTGCGCCCTCCAGCCGGCCTGCGCCCTCGACCACCTGCCACGCGTATTCCACGCCTTCCTCGACCGGCCGCCGGCTCGCGTCGCGCGCGATGGCGCGAAAGCCGCGGCTCGTCCCGACCGCGAGCGTGCACGAGGCCGGCGCGATGCGCAC
>Ga0187893_10003463_pt1 | contig 31981 bp, 29 predicted proteins | sample MA1701074metaG_FD_139574 | JGI IMG/M metagenome (GOLD analysis project Ga0187893, IMG submission 139574) | White microbial mat communities from a basaltic lava cave in the Kipuka Kanohina Cave System on the Island of Hawaii, USA - MA170107-4 metaG ...
CCAGAGCTAGCTGGTTGTCGGCAGCTATAACCGTGCCCCCAGTTTTACGAGGAGAGAGCACCTCGTGATGCCGCCTGTGCGTCACTGATCCCCGTCGAAACCAGTCGCCCCCTTCTACGCCCGAGAGCGGGCGCGTGATTCCTTCTCCATCTCCCGCCGACTTTCGCGCTCCCGGATGGACGCACGCTTGTCGTGGAGCTTCTTGCCGCGGGCCAGGCCGAGCTCGATCTTGGCGCGACCCTCCTTGAAGTATAGACGAAGCGGGATGAGGGTCAACCCGCGCTCGGCCACCTTGCCCAGGAGGCGCGAGATCTCGCGCTTGTGCAGGAGCAGCTTCCGTCGCCGGTCCGGCTCGTGATTGGCGTCGGAGCCGTGATGATACGGGCTGATGTGACAGCCCACCAGCCACGCCTCCCCGTCGTCGATGGTGGCGTAGCAGTCCTTGAAGTTGACCTGGGCCTCGCGCAGCGACTTGACCTCGGTCCCCCGTAGCACGAGGCCCGCCTCGTAGGTCTCGAGGATGGAGAAGTTGTGGAAGGCCTTGCGGTTGGTGGCGATGATCTTCTCGACCGCCATCGTGCTCAGCCCTCAGGACCCGCCGGCCCTCTTGACTTCAAATGCGTCGTCCGTAAGATGAAGACCTTGCCCGGGCCGAAGTGGCGGAATTGGCAGACGCGCATGATTCAGGGTCATGTGCCCGCAAGGGTGTGGGGGTTCGAGTCCCCCCTTCGGCACCAGCGGTAATCACCCCAGCTCGGTCAAGGCGACCCTTCGGCCAAGGGCCGAGGAGCGCCGGGCGGCTTCCACCGCGCGCAGTGCGGCAAGGCCGGCCTCCACGTCCACCACGGGACGCCCACGCCGCGCCACCGAGTCCAGGAACCGCTCCAGCTCGTGACGCAGCGGCTCGGGGCCCGAGGCCTTGAAGCTCTCCACCGCCCCTTCCGGGGCCTGCCAGCCGGACGCACTCCGGACGTGGCGATTGGCGAGCACGCGTACCTCCGAGCTGCCGAAGTCGGCCGCGATGGTCGCGTGCTCCCCGACGATCACGCAGTCGCGGAGGGCGCCCGGCGCGAAGTAGCCGGCCTCCACGATCGCGGGGACGTCGCCGTACTCCACCGTCGCCAGCGCGAAGTCGTCCATGCCCCGCCCGAGGTAGTCGCGCAGGGTGGCGGTGACCGCGGTGGCCTCCCGGTCGAGCAGATAGGCGAAGAGGTCGAAGTAGTGAATCGCGTCCGTCTGGGTCACGCCCACGTCGGTACGCGGGCGCTTGAAGCCCGCGAAGCGGCCCGTGCAATAGCGGACGCGGCCGAGCGCGCCCGTGGCCAGCCGCTCACGGAGCGCGGTCGTCACCGGATGAAAGCGGAAGATGTGGCCGACCTGCAGGATGCGTCCGGTGTCCGCGACGATCCCGGCGAGCCGCCGGCCTTCGCCGACCGTGAGGGTCAGCGGCTTCTCGACGAAACAGTCCCGCCCCGCGCGAAGGCACTCCCCGGCCAGGGCCAGGTGATTGTCGGCGGGCGTCACGATGTCCACCGCGTCGACGTGCGCCAGCGCCCGCCGGAAGTCCTCGACCGCGCGGTCCGGCGCGACCCCGGCCTTGACCGCGAACGCGCGGCGCTCGGCCGACACGTCGGCCGCCCACAGCTCCACGCCCAGCTCCGCGAGCACGCGCAGGTGCTTTTCGCCCCAGCGGCCCAGCCCGACCAGCAGCACCTTCATCGCCGGTCGCTCGCCTCGCCGCCCAGGTCCTCGGCGATCTCGTAGCGCAGGAGCCGCTCCTTCATCCAGCGGACCACCAGCAGGTCCACGAACGTGCGCAGGGCCCGATTGCCGACGCCGTATTTGGACCGGCCGAAGCGCCGCGGCCGGTGATTCACGGGCACCTCGAGCACCCGGAAGCCGCGCATCCTGAGCAGCGTGGGGATGAAGCGGTGAAAGCCCGTGTAGAGCACCAGCTCGCGCAGGCACTCGCGGCGGAAAGCGCGGAAGGTGCAGCCGCTGTCCTGCACCGTCTCGTCGCTGAGCCGGTTACGCACCCGGTTGGCGATGCGGGAGGAGAGGCGGCGCGCCCACGAGTCGCCCGCGGCCCGGTTCACGCGCCAGCCGGTCACCGCGTCCCACTGATCGAGATGCCGGAGCATCGCGGGGATGTCATGGGGATCGTTCTGCAGATCCGCGTCCATCACAACCACGTACCGGCCCCGCGCCGACTTGAAGCCCGCGTCGGTGGCCGCGGTCTCCCCCGCGTTGGCCTTCAGGCGCACGAGCCGCACCCGCGCGTCGCGCTCGCGGAACGCCCGGACGATCTCGGCGCTCCGGTCCCGGCTCCCGTCGTCGACGAAGATCACTTCGTAGCGCCACCCGGTGGGCTCCAGCACCTCGCGAATCTCCGGCCAGAGCAGCGCGAGACTCTCCTCCTCGTTGTACACCGGCACGACTATGGACAGATCGGGGGACAGATCGAGCGAGCTCGGCATGGGCGGTCGCGGCGCCGCCGCCGCGGTCACCCGCGGGGCGGCGGTGGCACGCGGGGTGGCGTGCCCTGCCATTCCGGCGCGAGCGTGTGGGGCAGACCGAGCCGGTCGAGCACGCGGGCCAGCGTGTGGGTCACCAGGTCGTCGATCTGCTTCGGCCGGTTGTAGAAGGCGGGCATCGGCGGCAGCAGCACCGCCCCCATCTCGGCGAGCGCGGTCAGCACGCGCAGGTGACCCAGGTGCAGCGGGGTCTCGCGCACGACGAGGACGAGGGGCCGACCTTCCTTCAACGTCACGTCGGCCGCGCGCGCGATCAACGTGTCGGACACGCAGTGCGCGACGGAGGCCGCGGTCTTGATACTGCAGGGGACGACGACCATCCCGTCGGTCTTGAACGATCCGGACGCCATCGCCGCGCCGATGTCCCGGTTGTGGTAGCGCCGGGTGGCCAGCGCCTCCACGTCGGCCACCCGGTGATCCGTCTCCTCGACGATGGTGCGCCGCCCCGCGTCGGAGATGATCAGATGCGACTCCACCTCCGGGATGCCGCGCAGGAGCTCGAGAAAGCGGATGCCGTAGATCGCGCCGGAGGCACCGCTGATGCCCACCACCACGCGCTTCACAGGCGGAACCTGCGCTTGTAGACTTCGTCCCGCGTCTTCTGGTAAAGCAGCTCCCACTCCGCGCTGCCTTCGGGGGCCGGCCGCGAATAGGTGCTGAGCGACCGACGTACTTCCTGATCGATCGACTCCTCCAGCTTCGACTCGTCCTCCAGCACGCGGAAGACCTCGGTGCGCAGCTGGCCGTGCGCCTTCTCGTCGGCGGCCTTGATCATCATGCTCTCGGTCGCCGCCAGGTCCGCCACGATGCGGTCGGCGAGGGCGAACATGCGCTCGCGGCTCATGCGGGTCACAGCGTGAACCCCCGTTCCTTGGCGAGCTTGGCCTTCACGAGCGCGAAGAGCCGCTTGTAGTCGGAGGCCGAGTCGCGGATCAGCTTGGCGTTGTCCATCAGGAGGGTCCGGGCGTCGGCGTCGATCTTCTCTTCGGCCTGGAAGTTCTCGACCAGGATGCGCCGCACCACCTCGCGCGCGCGGGTCTCGTCCCGGACGTCGGCGAGCTTCCGCCCCACCAGCCGCTTCACCACGGCCTCCGCCATCCGCCCGGCCACTTCGTCCCGTCGTCCCATGCCCGAAGAGACAGCGTACACGGCGGCGAGCGAGGGTGTCAAGCACAACTATACGGAAAATAGGTCAAAAGTGGGCGTCGAGGCCGGGAAGCAGCACACGGAATCGGGATCCCTTTCCCGGGAGACTGTCGACCTCCACGCGACCGCCATGCGCCTCGGCCAACGCCTTGACGAGGCTCAGCCCGAGCCCCAGCCCACGGGTCGCGGCGGTCTCGGGGTGCGGCACCCGGACGTACCGCTCGAAGATCCGGGGAAGCTGATCGGCGGGAATGCCGATGCCGTCGTCCTCCACGGCCACCTCGACCATGCCGGGATCGTCGGGCGCCCGGTTGGCGGAGACGCACACCGCGCCCCCCCGCGGCGAGTACTTGACCGCGTTGGACAGGAGATTCTTCATCATGCGGTCCACCGCGTCGGGGTCGGCGCGCAGCGCGACGCCGGGCGCGCTCGGCGTCCACCGAAAGCGATGGGCGCGATGCTCGGACGCGAACAGCTCGACGTTGCGCCCCATCAGCTCGTCGAGGTCGATCGACTCGGGCCGCAGCTCGAGCGGGCGCCCCGCCTCGATGCGGGAGAGGTCCAGGAGCTCCCCGACGATCCGGCCGAGGGCGCAGGCCTCGGTATGCAAGTAGACCAGGCAGCGGCGCGCCTTCTCGGGTGGAACCGCGGAGCGGAGCAGCAGCTCGCTGAAGCCCTGCAGAGCGGTCAGCGGCGTGCGCAGCTCGTGCGAGACCACCGAGAGGAACTCGGTCTTCGCCTGATCCAGCTCGCGCAGTCGGGCGGTGGCCGCCTCCACCTTCTCCGCCAGCTCGTCGGCGAACCGGCGCTGACGCATGGTGAGCCGCGCGTTCTCCACCGCCAGCCCCGCATGCAGTGCCATCTCTTCGGCGGCGGTCCGGGTGGCGCGCGCCAGCTCGCCGGTCCACTCGACGCCCATCACGCCGATCACGCCCACCCCCGACACGAGCGGCAACGCGAGCCCCCGCAGCGGCGTCGGCGCGGGCGGCTCGCTCGCCGCGATGCGGGGATCGGCGCGCAGGTCCGCGCTGGCCACCGATTGCCCCGTCGCCAGCGTGAAGGCCGCAGCCGAATCCGCGTCCACGAGCGTGCCCACCGGGACGCTGGCCAGGCGCGCGGTGCGGACATCGCTGCCCACCAAGAGCGCCACCCGCCGAGCCCCGAGCGTCACCCGCAGCTCCTCGGCCACGCCGGCCAGCGCGTCCTCCAGGGGGCCCGGTGCGGCTAGACGGCGCTGGATCGCGAGGACGGCGCCCAGCCGCGCGGCCCGGGCGCGCGAGCCGTCGACCAGCCGGCCCACGAGCAGCCCCGTCAGGACCGGCAGACCAAGCGACAGCAGCCCGTCGAGCGTCTGCGAGGAGAGCCCGTCGCGCTCCACCGCCGGGAGCGCCACCGGCGCATGCAGCAGCCCGGCCAGCACGCCGATCAGCCCGCCCCCGATCGCGCCCCGGGCGAGTCCCGCCCACAGCGTCGGGACGAGATAGAGATGCCGGAGCACCGAGGCCGGCCCCTGGTGCGTGAGAGCCATGACGGTGGCCACCACCATCACGAGCAGGAGCGGCAGCGCGATCACGGCGTGAGCGTCCGATACGCGGCGAAGAAGGCGAGCCCGGCCAGATAGCCGGGCAGCAGGCTCCCGCTCCACGCTCGCAGAACACAGGCGGTCAGCCCGACCAGCCCCAGGTAGAACACGGCGCCGGCGCGGGCCTCGGCCGCGTGCGGCAGCGCGGGGTCGAGCAGGTAGCGGACGAGGGCCAGCGCCGTGGTGAGCAGCGCCGCCGGCCAGAAGCTCCCCCGCCGCCAGCACGCCGAGAACAAGGCGCCCCGGAAGAGCCACTCGGCCGAGACGACATTGACGCCCGCATCGTAGGCGAGCGCGCCCGCGTAGGCGACCGGATCGCTCGTGTGCACGCGATACCCGAACGTCAGCGAAGCGGTGACCAGCAGATGCGCGCCGAGGAATGCCCCCGCGGCCAGCCCGGCGCTGGCCTGCGAGAGGCGGGCCCCACCCACGCCCATCGCCCGCATCTCCGGGCGGCCCCGCGCCTCGATCAGGACGAGGACCGGCACCGCCAGGAAGCCGAGCGGGCCCCAGGGGCCGAGCCGCGCGGCGACCGACGCGAGTACCGCCGCCGCGGCGATTCGGATCGCCGGCCCGATCCATCCGGGCGCCGCGCCCGTCGCGACGAGCCAGCCGAGGGCGATCAGCCCGCCGTGCACCGTGCCGGCCGCGAGCGCGCGCCCGTGCCCGGGCCGCGCGCCGAGGAGGTCGAGGCACAGGCCCGCCGCGACCACGAGCCCCGTCACCGCCCCGAGATACGCGTAGGTCCGGGTTACGATTACCGGCCCCGGCGCGGCCGCCGCGGGCTCAAACGGAGCGCTGAGCAGCAGCATCGCCGGTCACCCGGACGCACAGGGCGGCGAGCCGCGCATCGAGAGTGCGGCCCGCCGCCTCCTCCAGCCGGCGCACCGCTTCGCTGCGAGACATCCGCGGCCGGTAGGGACGATCCGAGGTGAGCGCGTCGTAGACGTCGGCGACGGCCACGATGCGCGCGCCGAGCGGGATCACCTCCCCCCGGAGCCCATCCGGGTACCCGCTGCCGTCGTGCCGCTCGTGGTGATGCCGCACGATGACCGCCCCGTCAGCGAAGAACTCGAGCGGCGCGACGATCTGCGCTCCGACCAGCGGGTGGTGTCGGATCGTGGCCCACTCCTCCGCGCTGAGGGAGCCCGGCTTGCGCAGCACGCTCTCGGGGATGGCGATCTTGCCCAGGTCGTGCAGCAGGCCGGCCTGGGCGATGACGTCGGCGGCCGCGCGGGGAACCCCGGCCGCGAGCGCGAGGCGCCGGGCGAGCGCCGCGACGCGCTCGGAGTGCCCGCGCGTGTAGGGGTCCTTCGCATCGAGCGCGTTGGCCAGACCGAGCAGGCTCTGGAAGATGGCCTGCTGCAGCCGGCGGTAGGTCTGGCGGAGATCGATCGCGTACTGCAAGGACTGCTGGTAAGCCTGGCGCAGCCGCTCTTGCGTCTGCTCGAGCTCTCGCTCGCGCGCCCGCGAGGTCTCGTAGAGCGACTTGAGGTCGCGGGCGTAGGACAGGGCCTGGGAGAGGGCTACACTGCCGGCCATACCGTGACCTCGGGCACGAGGGCCCGGACGAGCGTCAGCAGCGCCAGGGGTGAGAACGGCTTGGTCAGGTAGTGGTCGGCGCCGGCGGCCAGTCCGCGACGCCGGTCCTCCGCCTGGGCCGCCGCGGTGAGCATGACGATGCGCGTGTGCGCGCACTCCGGAAGCTGTCGCAGGCGGCGGCACACCTCGAGCCCGCTGAGCCGCGGCATCTGCACGTCCAGCAACGCCACGTCCGGGCGGACCTGTCGCGCCAGCGCGAGCGCGGCGGCGCCGTCGGCGGCCTCGACGATCCGCACCTGCGGGTCTTCGAGGGTGAAGCGGACCAGATCGAGGATGGCCGGTTCATCGTCGGCGATCAGGAGGGTCGTCATGCCCACCCGCGCGTGCGAGGGGCGTGCCACCGCGCCAGCCGCACCGAATCAGCGGCTTGCCGTCAGCTCAGCGCGAGAAATGCCCGGTGGGCTGTGCAGCGCGTGGCGCGGCCCGCCCCGCGGAAGCGGCAGGCACGGCTAGCCGCCGCCGATCGCGACCACCAGCAGGCGAGTGAGGGCGCGCTGGTAGGCGGCGAGCGCGTCGTCATAGTCGATCTGCTCCGAGCTACCGTCCGGGTGCCGGCCGGCCATCAGCTGCTCGGCGCGCTGGCGCGCGCGCTCGGCCCGCGCCCGGTCGATCTCCTCGGGGCGCTCGGCGGTCTCGGCCAGGATGATCACGCGCTCGGGCGTGACCTCGGCAAAGCCGCCGTGAACCGCCAGGTGGACCTCGTCGCGGCCCCGGCGGTAGACCACCTCGCCGCTCCCCAGCGTGGCCAGGAAGGCGGCGTGGCCCGAGAGCACGCCGAAGTAGCCCTCGGTGCCCGGGGCCACCACCTCGTCCACCTGCTCGGAGACGAGCTGGCGCGTGGGGGTGGCGAGCTCGAGCAGCACTATGTCGCCTCGCGCATCTTGGCCGCCTTCTCCTGGGCCTCCTCGATGCCGCCCACCATGTAGAAGGCCTGCTCGGGCAGCTCGTCGTGCGTGCCCTCCACGATCTCCTTGAAGCCCTTGATCGTGTCGGCGAGCTTGACGTAGCGGCCCGGCTGACCGGTGAACACCTCGGCCACGAAGAACGGCTGCGAGAGGAAGCGCTGCAGCTTGCGCGCCCGCGCCACGATCAGCTTGTCCTCGTCGGAGAGCTCCTCCATGCCGAGGATCGCGATGATGTCCTGGAGATCCTTGTAGCGCTGCAGGATCGACTGCACCGCCCGCGCCGTCCCGTAGTGCTCCTGGCCCAGGATGATCGGATCGAGAATGCGCGACGTCGACGCGAGCGGATCCACCGCGGGGTAGATGCCGAGCTCGGTGAGCTGGCGCGAGAGCACGGTGGTGGCGTCGAGGTGGGCGAACGCGGTCGCGGGCGCCGGATCGGTGATGTCGTCGGCGGGCACGTAGATGGCCTGCACGGACGTGATCGAGCCCTTCTTGGTCGACGTGATCCGCTCCTGCAGGGCCCCCATCTCGGTGCCGAGCGTCGGCTGGTAGCCGACCGCGGAGGGCATGCGGCCGAGCAGCGCGGAGACCTCGGAGCCGGCCTGGGTGAACCGGAAGATGTTGTCGATGAAGAGCAGCACGTCCTGGCCTTCCTCGTCACGGAAGTACTCGGCCGCCGTCACCCCGGTCAGGGCGACGCGAAGGCGCGAGCCGGGCGGCTCCGTCATCTGGCCGAAGATGAGCGCGGTCTTCTCGATGACGCCCGACTCCTTCATCTCGTGGTAGAGATCGTTGCCCTCGCGAGTGCGCTCCCCCACTCCCGCGAACACCGAGATGCCGCCGTGCTGCTTGGCGATGTTGTTGATCAGCTCCTGGATGAGCACGGTCTTGCCCACCCCGGCGCCGCCGAAGAGCCCGGTCTTGCCGCCGCGGGTGTAGGGCTCGAGCAAGTCCACGACCTTGATACCGGTCTCGAACATCTCGACCTTCGTGGACTGCTGATCGAACGGGGGCGCCGGCCGGTGGATCGGGTAGGTCTTCGTGCTCTTGATCGGGCCCATCTTGTCCACCGGCTCGCCGGTGATGTTGATGATGCGGCCGAGCGTCCCATTGCCCACCGGGATCGAGATGGGCTGCCCGGTGTCGTTGACCGGCATGCCCCGCGTCAGCCCATCGGTCGCGGCCATGGCCACCGTGCGCACCTGGCTCTCGCCCAGATGCTGGGCGACCTCGAGCACGAGCTTCGCCGAGTACGCGAAGACGTCGGTGCTGCCCGCCCCCGGCACCTCCAGCGCGCCGTAGATGGGGGGGAGCTTGCCGGGCTCGAACTCCACGTCGACGACCGGCCCGATCACCTGGACGATCTTGCCTTGGTTCATATCGATCCCTCCGAGGCTAGGCCTCGACCGCTTGTCTCAGGGCTTCGGCGCCGCCGACGATGTCCAGGAGCTCCTTGGTGATCCGCTCCTGGCGCGCCTTGTTGTACTGGATCGTCAGCACGCCGATCATCTCCTTGGCGTTCTTGGTCGCGGCCTCCATGGCCGTCATCCGCGCGCCGTACTCCCCCGCCACCGACTCCATCAGGGCGCGGTACACCTGCGTGGTCACGTGGCGCGGCAGCAGCGCGGCCAGGATGGCTTCGGGGCTCGGCTCGTAGATGTAGTCGCCGCCGCCCTCTCCCTGCCCCTCCGCCGCCGCCCCGGGCTCGATCGGGAGGAGCTGCTCGCGCTTGACCCGCTGCACCGCCACCGAGCGGAACTCGTTGTATATGAGGTGGACCTCGTCCACCTCGCCGCCGAGGTACTCCCGCATGAGCCCGCCGGCCAGCTCCTGGGCGTGGGAATACGCGAGGCGGTCGAAGAAGCCCAGCATCTCCGACTTGACCTTCCACGGACGGCGGCGGTAGAAATCCCGCGCCTTCTTGCCCACCACCACGAGCGTGACGTTCGTCTCGCCCTGCTCGCGCAGGAACGCGAGCGACGCCCGCAGGATGTTCGAGTTGAAGGCCCCGCACAGCCCCTTGTCGGCGGTGATGATGACGAGCCGCTTGCGGGAGGCGGGTCGCCGCACCAGCAGCGGGTGCGCCTCGCCTTCGGCGCGCGAGACCAGGCTCGACAGGAGCTCGGCCATCTTCATCGCGTACGGTCGCGCGGAGAGGATGCGCTCCTGGGCGCGGCGCAGCTTGGCCGCCGCCACCAGCTTCATGGCGCGCGTGATCTTCTGGGTGGACTCGACCGAGCGGATCCGCCGCCGGATGTCGCGGAGCGTGGCCATGGCGACCCGGTCCTAGGCGGCCTTGATGCCCCGCGCCGCCATGAAGGCCGCCTTCGCCGCGTCGACCCCGGTCGTCAGGGCCGCGCGCAGCTCGTCGGTCAGCTCCTTCTTGTTGGCGATGTCCCCCAGCAGCTGACCGTGCTGCCGCTCGAGGAACCCGAACAGGAACTCCTCGAAGGCCCGGATCTGGTCCACCGGCATATCGTCGAGCAGGCCCTGGGTGCCCGCGAAGATGATCGCGATCTGACGCTCGACCGAGAGCGGGGTGTACTGGCCCTGCTTGAGCAGCTCGACCATGCGCTGGCCGCGCGCGAGCTGCAGCTGCGTCGCCCGGTCGAGGTCGGAGCCGAACTGGGCGAAGGCGGCCAGCTCGCGGTACTGGGCGAGATCGAGGCGCAGCTTGCCCGCGATCTGCCGCATGGCCTTGATCTGGGCCGAGCCGCCCACCCGCGACACCGAGATGCCCACGTTGACCGCGGGCCGGATGCCGCCGTAGAAGAGGTCGGACTCCAGGAAGATCTGTCCGTCCGTGATCGAGATGACGTTGGTCGGGATGTAGGCCGCCACGTCGCCGAGCTGCGTCTCGATGATGGGCAGCGCGGTCAGCGAGCCGCCCTTCAGCTCGTCGTTCAGCTTGGCCGCGCGCTCGAGCAGCCGCGAGTGGAGATAGAACACGTCGCCCGGATACGCCTCGCGGCCCGGGGGCCGCCGCAGCAGCAGCGAGAGCTGGCGGTAGGCCGTCGCGTGCTTGGAGAGATCGTCGTAGATGCAGAGGGCGTGGCGGCCGGAGTCGCGGAAGTACTCCCCCATGGCGCAGCCTGCGTAGGGCGCGATGTACTGCAGCGGGGCGGACTCTGAGGCGGAGGCGACGACGACCGTGGTGTAGGCCATGGCCCCGGTGTCCTCGAGCACCTTCACGACCTGGGCGACGGTCGATCGCTTCTGGCCGATGGCCACGTAGAAGCAGAAGACCCCCTGCCCCTTCTGATTGATGATCGTGTCCACCGCGATGGCGGTCTTGCCGGTGCCGCGATCGCCGATGATCAGCTCGCGCTGGCCGCGGCCGATCGGGATCATGGCGTCGATGGACTTGATCCCGGTCTGCAGCGGCTCCTTGACGCCGCGACGATCCACCACGCCCGGCGCGTAGCGCTCGATCGGCCGGAACTCCTTGGCGTCGATCGGGCCCTTGCCGTCCACCGGCTGGCCGAGCGCGTTGACCGCGCGACCGACCAGGGCCTCGCCGACCGGCACCTGGGCGATGCGCTTGGTGCGCGTGACCGGATCGCCTTCCTTGATCTGGGTGTCGGCGCCGAGGAGCACCGCGCCCACGTTGTCGGCGTCCAGGTTCAGCACGAGGCCGTACACGTCGCCCGGGAACTCGAGCAGCTCGCCGGCCATCGCCTTCTCGAGCCCGTAGATGCGGGCGATGCCGTCGCCAACCTCGATCACCCGCCCGGCTTCCTTGAGGTCGATCTCGGCCTCGTAGCCCTGGAGCTGGCGCTTGATGATCTCGCTGATCTCTTCCGCCTTGATCATGTGCTATCCCCTTGCGAGCCGCCGGCGCATGCGCGCGAGCTGCCCGTCGAGACTGCCGTCGAGAATGAGGCTGCCCACCTGCGCGATGAAACCGCCGAGCAGCGTGGCGTCGACCTGCTCCTCCAGGATGATGCGCTGGCCGAGCGCGCGCTCGAGCCGGGCCGAGAGCTCCTGCTTCTCCTTGGCACTGAGCCCGACCGCCGTCCGCACCTGCACGCGGGCCCGCCCGTGCTCGGCATCGAGCAGCGTCCGGTACGCGGCGAGGATCTCGGGCAGATGATCGGCCCGCCCGCGCTCGGACACCAACCCGGCGAAGTCCTGCACGAGCGTGCCGGCGCCCACCTTCTTCGCGATCGCAGACGCGACCGCGCGCCGGTCCTCCGGCTTGATCCAGGGCTGCGTCAGTAGATCGCGCGCCCGCGCGTCGTCGGACAAGACGGTCGCCACCTGCCCGATCTCCCGCCCGACCGCCTCGGTCTGCCCGCCCTCGCGGGCCAGGTCGTGGAGCGCGTTGGCGTAGCGCCGCGCCGTCCCTTCGCGGGCCCGCACGGGCTAGTTGACCTTATCGACGCGCGCGATCGCGTCCTGGACGATGCGGCGATGGTCCTCGTCGCGGAGGCTCTTGCGGATGAGCCGCTCCGCCACCGTGATGGCGAGATCGCTCACCTCCTGCCGCAGCTCCTGCCGCGCGCGCCGGACGTCCTGCGCCAGCTCGCCGCGCGCCGAATCCACGAGCCGCGCCGCTTCGGCCCGCGCGCCGTCCACCAGCTTGCGCTGCTCCTCGGCCGCTTCCTTCAGCGCGGTGGCCCGGATCGCCTGCGCCTCGGCGTGCGCGGCCTGCAGCCGGGCCGCATGCTCCTCGCGCTCCCGCTGTGCCTCCGCGCGGGCAGCCTGCGCCTCGTCGAGCGACTTGCGGATGGCCTGGGTGCGCTCCTCCATCTTGGCGAGCAGCGGCTTGTAGAGCAGCTTGATCAGGATGAAGAGCAGCAGCCCGAAGTTGATCATCTGGATGAACAGCGACTTGTCCAGGTTGATCAGGCCGCCGCCCCCCTCGCTGGCGAGGGCCGCCGACGGCGCCACCCCGAGCAGGAGCGCAGCGATGGCGAGTACGCGAATCATGGTGAGTTCTCCGGCCGAGCGCTATTGTGAAAGAAGGAACAAACGGTACCCGAGTATCTCCGCGGCCGCCGACCCTGTCAAGGGACTTCGGCGCGCGCGATGACCCCCCCGCCCACCACCAGGTCGCCCTGGTAGAAGACCACCGACTGGCCCGGCGCGGGTGCGCGCTGGGGCCGCTCGAACCGGACCAGGACGGCCCCGGGCTCGAGCGGCTCGATGGTGGCGGCGGCGGGCTCGTGGCTGTGCCGGATCTTGGCGGTCACCGCCAGCGGGCCGGGGAGCGCGGCAATGGCGATGAAATTGACCTGCTCGGCCCGGATCCGCTCCACGTCGACCTGATCGGCGCCTCCCACGATCACCGCGTTGCGCGACGGGTCGAGCGCGGTGACGTAGAGGGGCCGGGCCGAGGAGAGGCCGAGCCCGCGACGCTGGCCCACGGTGTAGTTGACGAGGCCCTCGTGACGGCCGAGCAGGGTCCCCTGCCCGTCCACGATCGGTCCGGACTCGAAGGCCTCCGGGATGCGCCGGCGCAGGAAGCCCCGATAGTCGTCGTCGGGAATGAAGCAGATCTCCTGGCTCTCCGGCTTGTCCGCCGTGACGAGCCCCAGGGCGCGCGCCTTCTCCCGCACCGCGTCCTTCCCGAGATCGCCCACCGGAAACCGCGCGGTCTCGAGCTGGGCTTGCGTAAGCGGCCACAGGAAGTCCGACTGGTCCTTGCGCGCGTCACGGCCGCGCCAGAGGAGGAACCGTCCCGTCGCGCGGTCACGCGTGATCCGCGCGTAGTGTCCGGTGGCCACCGCCACCGCGTCCCAGGCTCGCGCGCGCTGCACGAGGGAGCCGAACTTCACGTCGCGGTTGCACGCCACACACGGCACCGGCGTTCGTCCGGCCGCGTAGGCGCGCGCGAACGGCTCGATCACCGAGCGCTCGAACTCGGCCTCGGAGTTCAGCAGATAGTACGGAATGCCGAGCCGCCGCCCGACGGCGCGCGCGTCGTCCACGCTCTCCGGCGAGCAGCAGCTGCCGAACTTGCGCGTCGCCTCCTCCGGCTCGCGCCACGGCCACACGCGCAGCGTGATCCCGATCACGTCGAAGCCCTGCTCGACGAGGAGGGCGGCCGCGACGGAGGAATCCACTCCGCCGCTCATGCCGACGACAATGCGCTCGGACATTGCGGTTGATCTTACCGTGGTGGCGTCGTGATCAGCTCGGCCAGGCGATCGAGCTCCTCGCGCGAGGAGTAGACGATCTCGATCCGGCCGACTCGCTCGGTGCCGACGATGCGCACCCGCGTGGCGAGCGCTCCGCGGAGCGCGTCCTCCACCGCGGTCAGCTCCGGCGAGCGTCGAAGCTGCCGTCGCGTTGGCCGCGCGCGCTTGGCCTGTACGCCTGCCTCCGTCGCGCGCACCGACCAGGAGTGCGCCAGGATCGCCTCCCGCAGCCTGAGCTGCTCGGTCGGTGAGGTGAGGGAGAGCAGCGCCCGCGCATGTCCCATCGTGAGCCGGCCCGCGCGCAGATCCGCCTGGATGAGATCCGGCAGCTTGAGCAGCCGGAGGCAATTGGCGATGCTGCTCCGGTCCCGGGAGACCCGCTGCGCCAGCTCCTCTTGCGTCCAGCCGAACTCGGCGAGCAGCTGCTGATAGCCCTCGGCTTCCTCGATCGGGTTCAGGTCCTCACGCAGCAGGTTCTCGACGAGGGCCAGCTCGAGGCTCTGCGCGTCGCTCGCCTCACGGACCACGGCCGGGATCCGGGTCAGCCCGGCCAGCTTGGCCGCGCGCCAGCGTCGCTCACCGACGATGAGCTGGTAGCCGCTATCCAGCCGCCGAACCACCACCGGCTGTAGCACGCCACTCTGCGTCAGCGAGGCCGCGAGATCATGTAAAGCCTTATCATCAAAGGATTTTCTAGGCTGCCTCGGGTTCGGAGCAATCGCATCGACCGGTATGTCGATGGCGGCGGCCGCCGCGCCCTCCTGAGTCGCCGGGCCCGTGGAGGAGAGCAGGGCACCCAGGCCCCGGCCCAGTCCGTGCTGTCGATTAGCCATGTGCGATCACCTCTCTGGCAAGGTCGAGATACGCCGTGGAGCCGGCCGACCGGAGATCGTAGAGCATGATGGGTTTTCCGTAGCTGGGAGCCTCACTAAGCCTGATATTCCGGGGGATTATCGTCGTCATGACCTGATCACCGAGGTGCCGCTGGGCCTCGGCCCGAACCTGCGCCGCCAGGCTAGTCCTGCCGTCGAACATGGTCAGCACGATCCCTTCGACCTTGAGCCCTGGGTTGAGGCGCTCCCGCACCAACCCGATCGTCTTGATAATATGGGCCAATCCTTCCATGGCGTAGTACTCGCACTGCAGGGGGACGAGCGCCGAATCGGCCGCGGCAAGGGCATTGAGGGTCAGCAGTCCGAGCGAAGGGGGGCAGTCAATGATGATGTAGTCGTAGGTGTGGCTCACGGCACTGAGAGCCTGCTTCAGCCGGCCCTCGCGCTGATCTTGGGTCACCAGCTCGATCTCCGCCCCGACCAGATCGATGTCGGACGGCACGAGGTGGAGAGAGGGCAGGGGAGTCAGCTTGACGACATCCACGATGTTTGCCCCCTCGAGCACCACGTGATAGATCGTCCGCTCCAGCTCGCCCTTGTCGACACCAAGGCCCGTGGTCGCATTCCCCTGGGGGTCGAGGTCGACCAGGAGCGTGCGCCGTTCTGCCAGAGCAAGACCGGAAGCGAGGTTGACCGCGGTAGTCGTTTTGCCGACCCCGCCCTTCTGGTTGACGACCGCAACTATTCGGGACATTCGGCCTCATTGTTCCACGTGAAACTCTCGAACTATGTTCCACGTGGAACATTACTCCCATTTCGAGCCCGCAGGAAAGTCCTTGCGCTCCTCGTCCCTGGAACCGCCACGCGCACGACCTCGAGAGCGGCTTGAGCTGACCCCTGCGGCGGCCCCGCAGCGATGAAGAGCCCCCCAGGCTTCAGGTACCCGAGTGCTGCCGGCAGTAACCCCACGGGTGGGGCAACTGCCCGAGTAACCACAACATCGAAGGCGCCTCGAAGATCCGGCTCCTGTTGAGTCAGCTCCTCGGCCCGGGCCTCCTTCACCGCGACATCGGGCACCCGGAGCTCCCGGCACGCAGCCCGAAGGAAGGAGACGCGCTTCCTTCGGGATTCCACCAGCGTGAGCGCGATACCTGGATCTGCCAGCCGGAGCGGGAGACCCGGGATCCCAGCGCCGGCGCCGATGTCCACGATCTTCAGAGGGCGAGCCGGGAGCAGCGCCAAGAACAGGAGGGAGCCGAGAAAGAGCTCCCGAAGGACGTCCGCGGCTGAGTCCAGGGCGGTCATGCGGTGGACTTGGTTCCAGCGGAGGAAGAGGTCGAGGTACCGCTGGAAGCTGTGGCGATCCTCGCTCGTCGCTGGCCGGCCGGCCAGTACCGCCAGCCCGGCCATCAAGTCATCGAGCGGGTCAGGCCTTCTTTGCCGCACGCACGGGAGCCTTCTCGGCCTTGCTGCTCATCCGCTCCATGTATTTCTGCTGAGCGATCTGCAGCACGTTCGACAAGGTCCAGTAGAGCACCAACCCCGCAGGTAGATTGAGAAACATGAAGGTGAAGATCACGGGCATGAACAGCATCATCTTCGCCTGGCGCGGGTCGCCCATCACGGGCGTCATCTTCTGCTGGATGAACATCGACACGCCCATCAGGATCGGGAGGATGTATGTGGGGTCCTGGGCAGCCAGATCACAGATCCAGAGATCCACACCGAACGCCCGACCGAAGCAGATGAACGGCGCGTTCTGAATCTCGACCGAAACGGAGAGCGCCACGTAGAGCGCATAGAAGATCGGGATCTGCACCACCATCGGGAGGCAGCCGCCGAGCGGGTTCACCTTGTGTGCCCGATACAGCGCCATGGTCTCCCGCTGCAGGCGCTGCGGATCACTCTTGTACTTCGAGCGAAGCGAATTGATCTGCGGCTGCAGCGCCTGCATTGCCCTCATCGAGGTCATGCTCTTGATCGTGAGCGGGAAGAACAGGACCTTGGTGATCACGGTCAACAGAATGATCGCGATGCCGTAGTTGTACGTGTACTCGTAGAACCGATGCATCAGCCACAGAATCGGTACGGCGAGCCATTCCATCGGCAGGCCGCCGTATTCCATGGGCAGCGGGAACCCACCGAAATATATGGACTTTTCGAGCCCAATGCCGAGCGCCTTCAACCGGCTGTATTCCTTCGGCCCGATGTAGCTCTGAGCCTGCCCCTCCCAACTCTGGCCCGGCTTGAGGGACGCCAGCGCCACCCGAAGGCCGACCTGGCTCAGCTCCAGCGGCTTCGGGGCATCCGCTTTGGCTTCCGTCACCTTCGTCTCGCTGAGCTGGATACCCGGGCTCCGCGGGATGAGCGCTGTGAGGTACCACTCGCTCTCGAGACCGATCCATTGGCCCTGACCGCTGAATTCGGCGGTCTTGGCCAATACCTCCCGGTGCACGTACCCGCCCGCCATCCGCACGATCCGGGTGGGGTACTGGCCCTGGAACCGCTCCGGCTCCTTCGGTGGCTCGACCGGGGCCGTCCAGGTCATCAGCACGTCGGCGCTCTGCGCCATCGCGTGCCGGTTCTCGACCTTGATGTGGTGATCCACCACGTAGCTGTCGACGTGGAAGCGGCGTGTTTCCGTCACCCGCAGGCCGTACCCGTCCTCTCCCGTCAGCACGAGCTCGCCGCTCGGAGTGCCGGGCCCGAGCGCGACCTTCTCGCTCGAGAGGGTCAGCGCGATCGGGCGGGCCGGCTGCCCAGGACGAGCCACGATCAGTCCCTTCGATGTCAGCGCGCCGCGGGCCACCATGGGCTTCTGGCCGCGATAGCGCAGCTCCCAGCTCGGGCTCTGACCACCTGAGCTCGCCACTACGGCGCGATACAACGGGGTCTCGACCACGGCGGTCCGCTCCGGAACCGCCGGCGCTTCCTTGACGGGCGGGGACGCCACGACTGCGGGTGCGGCCGGTGTCGCAGACGCGGCGGGCTCCGGCGCCTTCCCGGGCGAGGCAGGGGCCTCCGTCTTCGGCGCCGATTTCTGCACTGACTCCTGCCGCATGAAAATCGCCGGGTAGATCATCAGCAGCGCGGCCATCAACAGCAGCGCCAGCGTCGTCCGCTTGTCCATTACCCTCTCAGTCGTCGCGCCGGCGGTGGATCATAGCCGCCCGGGTTCCAGGGGTGACATCGCATGACCCGGCGGATACCGAGCCATCCGCCGCGCAGCACCCCGTGATGGAGCAGCGCTCCCCGGGCGTATTCTGAACAGTTCGGCACGAACCGGCAGGACGGCGGCAGCAGCGGCCGGATCAGGAGCTGATACCCCCGCACGAGCAGCGCGGCAAGTTCCCCCGCGCTCATCGGCGCGGCGTGGCTCGGCGGACCGCTCGCGCCAGGGCGTCCGCCAGCTGTCGCATGTCCTCGACCAGGTCGGAAAAGGGACGCGTGCCCGCGCCCGGTCGCGCCACCACCACCAGCACGACGTCATCCACCATCTGCGCCCGGATCCGCCGGTACGCCTCGCGGATCCGGCGCCGAGCCCGGTTGCGCTCCACCGCGCCCCGGACCTGCCGACTTACCGCGAAACCCACCCGCCGCCCCTCCGCGCGCTGCCAGAGCGCGACGAAGCTCGGCCCCTCGTGTCGGCTGCCCTGGTGGAAGACCGCCTGGAATTCCGCCGCTCGCCGGAGGCGCTCTCCGCGCGGTAGCGGCAACGCCGCTTGCGATGTTGGCACCGCGCGCGGCTAGACCGTCAGGCGCTTGCGTCCCTTTGCGCGCCGACGCTTGAGCACCTTCCGCCCGCCCTGAGTCTTCATCCGCGAGCGAAATCCGTGCGTCTTCTTCCGCCGGCGCACATTGGGTTGAAACGTCCTCTTCATTGGAAAAACTCCCCTCTGGGTGGACGAACCCACGTAGTCTACGGACCGCCCACGAGCAAGTCAAGGCGCGCAAGCCTCTTGCGACCGTGCGCGACGCTGTGATACGGTCGCTTCCCGCGTAGCGAACAACGCAAGCCCGGGCCTCCCCCCGCTCGCGTATCCGGCGCGGTGCAGAACGTGCAGCGCCTGTTCGTCGCTGGTTGGATCAATGAGACGTCGCCACCTGGTCTGCTGTCGTCGCGCTCCGCAAAACCAGGCCCCCCGGAATGCTACCGGTTATCCACACCTGTGGATAAGTCTGTGTGTAACTCCTTGCGGCGCCGCCGACCAAGAGCCCGACAATGCTTGACTCTTTGTGGACCCGTATCCTGGTGACGCTGGGGGGGAAGATCCCGGAAACCGCCATCGAGTCGTGGCTGCGGCCCTGCCGCGTCACCGCGATGGAGGGGGATCTCATCCGCGTCGCGGCCCCGAACAAGTACAGCCGCGACTGGCTCGTCCAGCACTACACCGAGGCCATCCAGATCGCGGCGCGCGAGGTCCTCGGCGGCAATCCGGTCGTCTCCATCGAGATCGACCGCGACCCCGACCGCGCGCCGGCGACGGTTCGCGAACCGCTGCCGGTGCCGCTGTCGAACGGCCTCTCGCCTCGCTACACCTTCGGCTCCTTCGTCGTCGGCAATTCCAACCAGTTCGCGCAGGCCGCCTGCCAGGCGGTGGCGGAGCTGCCGTCGAAGGCCTACAACCCCCTCTTCATCTACGGGGGGGTCGGCCTCGGCAAGACGCATCTCCTGCACGCGGTCGGTCACGAGATCGCCCGCCTCTACCCCTCGCTCCGCCTGCTCTACCTCTCCACCGAGCGCTTCACCAACGACCTCATCAACGCCATCCGCTACGACCGGACCGCGGAGTTCCGGGCCAAGTACCGCACCATCGATCTCCTGCTGATCGACGATATCCAGTTCATCTCCGGCAAGGAGCGGACGCAGGAAGAGTTCTTCCACACCTTCAACGATCTCTACGAGGCCCGGAAGCAGATCGTGGTCTCCTCCGACTCCGCTCCCAAGGAGATCCCGGAGATCGAGGAGCGCCTGCGCTCGCGCTTCGAGTGGGGCCTCATCGCCGACATCCAGCCACCCGACTTCGAGACCCGCGTGGCCATCCTGAAGAAGAAGGCGGAGATCGAGCGGGTGCGTCTCCCGGACGACGTCGCCTATCTCATCGCCAGCCGGATCAAGGCCAATATCCGCGAGATCGAGGGCTCGCTGACGCGCATGATCGCTTTCTGCTCACTGAGCGGCCGCGCGATGAGCGTGGAGCTGGCCCAGGAGGTCCTCGCCGATCTGTGGGGCGAAGAAGAGAAAATCATCACGATCGAGCACATCCAGCGAAAAGTCTCCGAGTTCTTCGGCATCAAGCTCGGCGACATGCGCGCCAAGAACCGCACGAAGGCCGTCGCCTTCCCGCGCCAGATCGCGATGTACCTGGCCCGCCAGCTGACCCACGCCTCCCTCACCGAAATCGGTCGCACCTTCGGCGGCAAGGACCACACCACGGTGCTCCACGCGGTCGAGAAGATCCAGACGCTGCTCCAGGAAGATCCCAAATTCAAGAAGACTCTCGACACACTTACCCAGAGCATCTCTCTGTGATCCTCGCCGTCCTTCCGCTCGCCCACGCGCCCTGTCCACACTCGCCGGGCGTCCAACTGCCCGTGACACGACGCACTTCCGCGTCTCCCGACCTATCCACAGCCCCGCCTCCGACTACGACGACGAGTTCTTCCATTTCTTCCTACATACTGAACAACGGAGAGTCTTATGGAAGTGCATGTGGACCGTGACGCGTTCATCCGTGGGCTTCAGATGGCTCACAACGTGGTCGAGCCGCGCCAGACCTTGCCGGTGCTGGCCAACGTGTTGCTCGAGGCCCAGGGTGAGAGCCTGCGGATGACCGCCACCGATCTCGAGGTCAGCGTGCGGGTGACCGGTCCGGCCAGGGTGGTGAAGCCGGGGACCATCACGATCTCGGCGCGCAAGCTGATGGAGATCGTGAAGGAGCTGCCCACGGCGCCCCTCGCCCTGAAAGTGCAGGAGAACGCCTGGGTCGGGTTGCGCTGCGCGGGGGCGTCGTATCGTCTGGTCGGTCTGACCCCGGAAGAGTTTCCCGCGGTCGGAGACGGCGCGAGCACCGGATGGCTGAGCCTCGACGGCAAAGTGTTACGGGAGATGCTCGGGCAGACCACCTTCGCGATCTCTCACGACGAGAGTCGCTATGCGCTGAACGGCGTCCTGTTCGTGGTGCACGACAAGGAGCTGCGGATGGTGGCGACCGATGGTCATCGCCTGGCTCTCGCGACGCGCCCACTCGCGGTCGCGGGTCCCGGCATGTCGGGGATCGTGCCCCGGAAGGCGGTGCAGGAGGTCGCCCGCATCGTCGGATCCGGTGAGGAGGTCCAGATCGCGGTCAGCGACAACCAGTTCATGTTGCGCATGCCGAACGTGCTGTTGATGGCGCGGCTGATCGAGGGGACGTTCCCCAACTATGAACAGGTCGTCCCGCGCGCGCACCCGCATCGGGTGACCCTGTCGCGCGCCGCGTTGACCTCGGCGCTGCGGCGGGTGTCGGTGCTCTCCGAGGAGCGGACGAAGCCGGTAAAGTTCCTGCTCGCGCCCGGCATGCTCAAGCTCACCGCCAACAGTCCGGACTACGGTGAAGCGGAGGAGCAGATGGAAGCGCAGTTCGCGGGCGAGGAGATCACGATCGGATTCAACTCGCGCTATGTCCTCGACGCGCTCGGCGCGCAGGGCGGTGAGCAAGTTCTGATCGAAATGAAGGACGGGTTGAGCCCCGGAGTGTTCAAAAGCTTCGAGGATGAGGGAACCCTGTGTGTTATCATGCCCATGAGGATTTAACCCCTCTCATGGGAGCGAAAATCGTTGGAGATTGACAGGGTAGAACTGTCAGATTTTCGCAACTATCGAAGCCTTTCGCTCACGCCGGCGCCCCACCTGAACGTCCTCGCGGGGCCGAACGCGCAGGGGAAAACCAACCTGCTGGAAGGCCTCGGCGTCCTGCTGGTCGGCCGATCGTTTCGCGGCGCCAAGGCGGCGGACATGCTCGCCTGGGGCGCGGTCGGCGCCTTCGTGAGCGGCGAGGTCCGGCGTGGCGACACGCTGCGCACGGTCCGGCGCGCGGTGGTCCAGCGCGAGGACGGGCGCTGGGGGGTCGGGGGTGAAGGCTGTCCCTGGGCACGCGCCATCGCCTTCGGCTGGCAGGATCTGGCGATTCTCACCGAAGGTCCCCAAGCGCGGCGGAATTTCATCGATGGGTTCGCGGGCAAGCTCTACCCGGCCCACCTGCGCGGGCTCAGCCGGTACCGCCAGATCCTTGCGCGTCGCAATCATCTCCTGCAATGCGGGCTCGTGGGCGGCACGCTGTGGAGCTCGCTGGCGCCCTGGAACGAGCAGCTCGCGCAGGTCGGCCTGGAGATGGCGAGCCGCCGCCGCGCGGCGGTGGAAGCCCTCGAGGGCGAAGTGCGTGGGCTCTACCCGACGCTCGCGGGAGCGGGCGCGGTGAGCCTGCAGTACGGGGCAGCGCTGGCCGCGTCCGCGGGGGAAGGGGAGTTCCTGGCCGCGCTCGAAGCCCGGTTCCCGGAGGAAGTCCGCCGCGGCCAGACCCTGGTCGGGCCCCATCGCGACGATCTGCTGATCGAGGTGGACGGCCGCGATCTGCGCCTCTACGGCTCGCGGGGCCAGCAGCGGCTGATGGCGCTCACGCTGCGCCTGGCCGAGGCCGGCCCGGTGACGCGGGCGGTCGGCAGCGCGCCGGTGCTCCTGCTCGACGACGCGCTCTCCGAGCTGGATCCGGAGGTGCAGGCGCGGGTGCTGGAGCACGTGGCGGCCGCGGGGCAGGTCTTCCTGACCACCGCCGAGGCAGCGCTCCCGGAGATCCGGCGAGTCGCGTTGTGGGACGTGAGGGGCGGCCGTGTGACCGATCCGCGGCTCAGCACCGTGCGAGGCGCCGCCTGATGGCCGATACGTATACCGCGAGTGACATCAAGGTCCTCGAGGGGCTCGAGGCGGTGCGCAAGCGCCCGGCCATGTACATCGGCGATACGAGCGCCTACGGGCTCCATCACCTGGTCTACGAGGCGGTGGACAACGCGGTCGACGAGGCGCTCGCCGGCTACTGCGACAGCGTGAAGGTCATCCTCCACTCGGACGGCTCCTGCTCGGTGGGCGACAACGGCCGCGGCATTCCGGTGGATATCCACAAGGAGAGCGGCAAGCCGGCCGCCGAGGTCGTGCTCACCGTGCTCCACGCGGGCGGCAAGTTCGAGCACTCCGCCTACAAGGTGTCGGGCGGCCTGCACGGCGTCGGCATCTCGGTGGTCAACGCCCTGTCCGAGTGGCTCGAGATCGAGATCCGCCGGCAGGGGAAGGTGTGGACCCAGCGCTACGAGTACGGGGTCCCCCAGGGAGAGCTCACCGCGGGCGAGAAGACGACCAAGCACGGCACCATCGTGCGCTTCAAGCCAGACGCGAAGATCTTCGAGGAGACCACGTTCTCCTTCGACACGCTCTCGAACCGTCTCCGCGAGCTGGCCTTCCTCAACAAGGGCCTGAAGATCGTCATCGAGGACGAGCGTGACGGGCGCAGCCACACCTTCCTCTACAAGGGCGGTATCATCGAGTTCATCAAGCACCTGAACCAGAACAAGACCCCGATCCACCCCAAGGTCCTCTTCTTCGAGGGCAAGAAGGACAACGTCGAGGTGGAGGTGGCGCTCCAGTACAACGACGGCTACCAGGAGAGCGTGTTCTCCTTCGCCAACAACATCAACACGCGCGAGGGCGGCACCCATCTCACCGGGTTCCGGGCCGCGCTGACCGGCACCATCTCGAACTACGCCAAGGCCAACGGGTTCCTCAAGACCTTCAAGGGTGACGTCAGCGGCGACGACGTCCGCGAGGGCCTGACCGCGGTGGTCTCGGTGCGGATCCCCGATCCGCAGTTCGAGGGGCAGACCAAGGCCAAGCTCGGCAACTCCGACGTCAAGGGGATCGTGCAGCAGATCGTCAACGATCGCCTCGGCGAGGTGTTCGAGGAGGATCCGACCACCGCCCGCAAGATCGCCGACAAGTGCGTGCGAGCCGCCCAGGCGCGCGAGGCGGCGCGGAAAGCCCGCGAGCTGACCCGCAAGGGCGGGCGCGATGACGAGGGCCTGTCGGCCAAGCTCGCCGATTGCTCGGAGCGCGAGCCCCAGTTCCGCGAGATCTTCCTGGTCGAGGGCGACTCCGCCGGCGGCTCCGCCAAGCAGGGGCGCGATCGGAAGACGCAGGCGGTGCTGCCGCTACGCGGCAAGATCATCAACGCGGAGAAGGCGCGTTACGACAAGGTCCTGTCCCACAATGAAATCCGGCTGCTGATCTCCGCCCTCGGCACCGGGATCGGGCCCGAGGAGTTCGACGTCAGCAAGCTGCGCTACCACAAGGTGATCCTGATGACGGACGCCGATGTGGACGGCGCGCACATCCGCACCCTGCTCCTGACCTTCTTCTTCCGGCACATGGTCCAGGTGATCGAGGCCGGGCACCTCTTCATCGCGCAGCCGCCACTCTTCAAGGTCAAGAAGGGGCGCGCGGAGCGCTACCTGATGAGCGAGCGGGAGATGGAGGAGTTCCTGCTCGAGCAATGGGTGGAGAAGTCGAGCATCAAGGTGCCGGGCAAGTCGGCGCCGCTGCGCGGCGAGGCCCTGCTCGAGGCGCTCAAGCGCGTGCTGGAGTTCCGCGCGCTGTTGGCCAAGATGAGTCGGCGCGGGATCCCCCCCGCCATCCTGGACGGGCTCCTCCGCAAGAAGTTCAAGGCGAGCAAGCGTGGGGTGGGCGATGCGGAGATCGCGGCCGCGGTGGCCGAAGTAGCCGCCGAGCTGCCCGGCTGGTCGGCCCGCCTCGCGGGCGGGGACAACGGCGACGCGGCCGCGGTACAGATCGCGGGCCCCCTGACCGCCCAGTTCAGCATCGACGTGCTCAAGTCGCCCGACTACGGGCAGCTCTTCGAGCTGCACGCCGAGATCGTGGGCCTGCACAAGGGGCCGTGCACGGTCGTGGACGCCAGCGAGAAGGAGACCCAGACCAAGAGCCTGGACGAGCTGATGCGGGTGGTCATGGAGATGGCCAAGGACGGGGCCACCCTGCAGCGCTACAAGGGGCTCGGCGAGATGAACCCGGAACAGCTCTGGGAGACCACCATGAACCCGGAGACGCGCACCCTGCTGCGCGTGACCATGGAGGACGCCGTCGGCGCCGACGAGATGTTCACGGTGCTGATGGGCGACGCGGTGGAGCCCCGCCGCGAGTTCATCGAGAAGAACGCGCTCAACGTCGTCAACCTCGACATCTAGGAGCCCCGCGACCGTTCCATGAGCCCCGAGCGACAGGCGCCCGTTCCGATCGAAGAGGAGATGCGGAAGTCGTATCTCGACTACGCCATGTCGGTCATCGTCGGGCGCGCGCTCCCCGACATCCGAGACGGGCTCAAGCCGGTGCATCGTCGCGTGCTCTTCGCCATGCACGAGCTGGGGCTCACCTGGAACCGGGCCTACAAGAAGTCGGCGCGCGTGGTCGGCGAGGTGCTCGGCAAGTACCACCCGCACGGCGACGCCCCGGTCTACGAGGCCCTGGTCCGCATGGTCCAGGAGTTCTCGCTCCGCTACCCGCTGGTGGACGGGCAGGGGAACTTCGGCTCCATCGACGGCGATCCCCCCGCGGCGATGCGCTACACCGAGACGCGCCTGGCCAAGATCGCCCACGAGCTGCTGGCCGACATCGACAAGGACACAGTAGATTTCACCCCGAACTTCGACGAGTCGCTCCAGGAGCCGGTGGTGCTGCCCACCAAGGTGCCGAACCTGCTGGTCAACGGCTCCTCGGGCATCGCGGTCGGCATGGCCACCAATATCCCGCCCCACAACCTGAGCGAGGTGGTGGACGGGCTCGTGAAGGTGATCGACGACCCCGACGTCAGCATCGACCAGCTGATCAAGGCGATCCCCGGCCCGGACTTCCCGACCCGCGGCTACATCTACGGCCGCGGCGGCATCCGCGAGGCCTACACCACCGGCCGCGGCATCATCACCCTGCGGGCGAAGGCGCACGTGGAGAAGATGCGCGGGGGCCGCGAGGCGATCATCGTCACCGAGCTGCCGTACCAGGTGAACAAGGCGACGCTGATCGAGAAGATCGGCGAGCTGGTACGCGACAAGAAGATCGAGGGGATCAGCGAGCGGCGGGATGAGTCGAATCGGGAAGGCATCCGCATCGTGCTGGAGCTGGGGCGCGGGGAGATCCCGCAGATCGTGATCAACCAGCTCTACAAGCACACCCCGATGCAGACCACCTTCGGAGTGATCATGCTGGCTCTGGTAGGCCGCCGCCCGCAGGTGGTCAACCTCAAGCAGATGCTCCAGGAGTTCATCGCGTTCCGTCGGGAAGTCGTCACGCGGCGCACGAAGTACGACCTGGCGCGCGCGGAGGAGCGGGCCCACATCCTCGAGGGCCTGCGCAAGGCGGTCGACCAGCTCGACCTCGTGATCCGGCTCATCCGCCAGTCGGAGAGCCCGGACGCGGCCAAGGATGCCTTGATGCGCCGGCTGGAGCTCTCGGAGATCCAGGCCAAGGCCATCCTCGACATGCGGCTGCAGCGCCTGACCCAGCTCGAGCGCCACAAGATCGTCGAGGAGCACGAGCAGACCCTGGCTCTCATCACGGACCTCAAGGGCATTCTGGCCTCCGAGCCGCGGCTGCTCGGTATCATCAAGGACGAGCTGGCTTCGCTCAAGCAGGAGTTCGGCGACGAGCGGCGCACCGAGATCCTGGCCGAGACCGTCGACCTCACCATCGAGGACCTGCTCGCCGACGAGGACATGGTGGTCACGATCACCCGCTCCGGCTACATCAAGCGGACCCACGTGGAGGCCTACCGGAGCCAGAAGCGCGGGGGCAAGGGCGTGACCGGGATGGAGACCAAGGAGGAGGACATCGTCGAGGACCTCTTCGTGGCCTCGACCCACTCCTACCTTCTGTTCTTCACCAACAAGGGCAAGGTGCACTGGCTCAAGGTGCACGAGATCCCGGAGGGGGGCCGCCAGGCCAAGGGCAAGGCGATGGCCAACGTGCTCTCGCTGGCCGACGGCGAGCGCGTCGCCACCTGCGTGCCGGTGCGCGACTTCGAGTCGGGGGGCTATGTGCTCTTCGCCACCAAGCAGGGCAAGGTGAAGAAGACCGAGCTGTCCGCCTTCTCGCACCCCCGCGCCGGCGGTATCCAGGCCATCACGCTGGAGGACGGCGACGAGGTGATGGCCGCGCGGCGTACCGACGGCCAGCGCGAGGTCCTGCTCTCCACCAAGCAGGGCATGATCATCCGCTTCCCGGAGGAGGAGGTCCGGCCGATGGGCCGCACCGCCGCCGGGGTGCGCGGCATCGACGTAGACGAAGGCGACCAGGTGATCGCGGCCGAGACCGTGAAGGAAGGTGTGACCGTGCTGACCGTCACCGCGCGCGGCTACGGCAAGCGCACCCCGCTCGACGAGTACCGGCTCCAGGGGCGCGCCGGCAAGGGCATCATCGACATCAAGACCGCCGGCCGGAACGGCACGGTGGTCGGGATGCTGCAGGTGCGCGAGGGCGACGACATCCTGGTCGTGACGACCAAGGGTAAGATCATCCGCGTGCACGCCGACGAGGTGACGAGCCAGGGCCGCAACACGATGGGCGTCCGCATCATCGACCTGGACGCCGACGATCAGGTCGGCAACCTCGCCCGCGTGGAGGCGGAGCAGGCGAGCCCGGAGCCGTCGTCAGGGTAAGCCCTCGCCGCGGCGCATCGCCGGGCGAGGGTCAGGGAGGCCGCTGCTGCTGCGGCCTCTTTTTTGTTATGTTCTTCTCCCTCTCCCCTCGGGGGAGAGGGCAGGGTGAGGGGTGGAGGCATTGCGGTGCTCGACATCAAGCTGATCCGGGAAGACGCCGCGGCGGTGGAGCGCGCGCTCGCCACGCGCGGGGGCCCGCTCTCGCTCCGTTCCGTGCTCGACGCAGACGCCGAGCGCCGTCGCCTGGTGACCGAAGCCGAGGAGCTGAAGGCCGAGCGCAACCGCGCCTCCGAGGTGATCGGCCAGGCCAAGCGGCGCGGCGAGGATCCGCAGGCGGCCATGGCGCGGATGCGCGAGGTCTCCGACCGCATCAAGACTCTCGACGCCCTCGTCAAGGAGGCGGACGCGCGCCTCGACCTCCTGCTGCTCGAGCTACCGAACCTCCCGCACCCGAGTGTGCCGGTGGGGGCGTCGGCGGAGGACAACCCGGAGGTGCGGCGGTGGGGCACGCCGCGGCAATTCACCTTCGAGCCGAAGCAGCACTTCGAGATCGGCGAGGCCCTCGGCATCCTCGACTTCGAACGGGCCAGCAAGATCGCCAAGGCGCGCTTCACGGTCATGTGGGCCGCGGCCTCGCGGCTCAGCCGGGCCCTCGCGCAGTTCATGCTGGATCTGCACACGCGCGAGCATGGCTTCACCGAGGTGTGGGTCCCGCAGCTCGTGAACGCGGAGACCATGACCGGCGTGGCCCAGCTCCCCAAGTTCGAGGAGCAGCTCTTCAAGACGGTGGAGCCGGAGCACGGCCGTACGCTGTACTTGATCCCCACCGCGGAGGCCCCGCTCACCGCGCTGCACGGCGGCGAGATCCTGCCCGAGGCCGAGCTGCCGAAGCGCTACTGCGCCTTCACGCCGTGCTACCGGCGGGAGGCGGGCACCTACGGCCAGGACACGAAGGGGATGATCCGGCAGCACCAGTTCGACAAGGTGGAGATGGTCAAGGTGACCACGCCCGCGCAGTCGTACGACGAGCTCGAATCGATGGTGCGAAGCGCGGAGGCGGTCCTGCAGCGGCTCGACCTGCCCTACCGGGTGGTCACGCTCTGCACGGGCGACATGGGCTTCCACTCCGCCAAGACCTATGACCTCGAGGTGTGGCTGCCCGGCCAGGGCAGGTACCGCGAGATCTCGTCCTGCTCGAACTGCGAGGCTTTCCAGGCCCGCCGCCTCGACCTGAAATATCGCCCCGCGGGCGGCGGCAAGACCGATCTCTGCCACACGCTCAACGGCTCCGGGCTGGCGGTCGGACGCACGCTGATCGCGGTGCTGGAGAACTACCAGGAAGCCGACGGGTCGGTCACGGTGCCGCCCGCGCTCCGCCCCTACATGGGTGGCCTCGAGCGCGTCGGGCCGTCACGCCCGGTACGATAGTCAGACGCGGAGGGGTGGCCGAGTCCGGTTGAAGGCGCCGGTCTTGAAAACCGGAATCCCGCAAGGGATCGAGGGTTCGAATCCCTCCCCCTCCGCCATCCCGCCGATCTTGCGCTACTGTGCGCCATCCTGAGGGGTAATTTGCGCCCACGTGTACTTTGAGTGAGATCAATATGGAGTCATACGACGACGACCTTAAGGATTTCGAAGCGCATGGCGCCGCGCCCCTGCCGGCCACACGCGATCAAGGCTACGTGGAACACGACGGAGCTCGACTCTGGTACGCGACATACGGCTCCGGCTCTCCCGTGATCCTGCTGCATGGTGGCCTCGGCCATAGCGGTGATTGGGGTCATCAAGTTCCCACGCTGGTCAGCTCTGGTCATCGCGCCGTGCTCATTGATAGCCGCGGCCATGGTCGCAGTACGCGCGATTTGCGGCCCTTCATGTATGAGTTGATGGCGTCCGACGTTCTAGCCGTGATGGACGCATTGCACCTAGAAAAGCAGCCGTTGTGGGCTGGAGCGACGGCGCATGCATCGCTTTGATCCTCGCCATGAAAACCCCTGCGCGTATTGCCGGTGTATTTTTCTTTGGCGGCAACATGGATCCCAGCGGCGCAAAGCAAATCGTGCAGCCCAATCCGATCCTTGACCGGTGTTTTGGCCGGCACGCCAAGGACTATGCCCAGCTGTCGGCCACGCCGGACCAATTCAAGGCATTTGTCGCCGCGGTCGGCCAGATGATGAAGACGCAACCTAATTATTCTGCGCGCGATATGGCGGACATCCGTGTGCCCGTCGCGATCGTACAAAGCGAGCATGATGAGTTTATCAAATCCGAACATGCCGAATATCTCGCTCGGAGTATTCCCGGAGCGGAATTGATCCTCCTGCCCGGCGTGAGCCATTTCGCACCGCTGCAAAGGCCGGAGCAATTCAACCGCGTGATGCGTGCTTTCCTCGGCAAGGTTCTTTCTTGAAGGAAGATGACGCTCCGCGGCGCCTCGAGCCGCCGCGCCGTCGCGGCCCGCCCATTTCTCTCGCGCCACCGCTCATGCCGTGGCTGCTACTTCCTTGACCGTCGCCGGTCCTCCGCGGTCGGGCGTCACCACGAGCCGCCGCGCGTGGAAAGGGCGCAGGGTGCTGCGGTGTCCCACGCTCACGAGGGTGGTGGCGCGCAATCGGTCGCGCACCAGCGAGTAGAGAAGCGTCTCGGCCTCCTCGTCCACCGCGGACGTCGCCTCGTCGAGGAACAGCCAGTCGGGCTTTTGCACCAGCGCGCGGGCGAAGGCGATCCGCTGCTGCTCGCCCGGGGAGAGGGCGAGCGCCCAGTGGGCTGACTCGCCGAGGCGCGCGGCCAAGTCGGGCAGCCCCACGGCCTGCAATGCCTCGCGCAGCGTCGCGTCGTCGATCCCGCCGGGCGGCGCCGGATAGCTCACCACCTCGCGCAGGCTCCCGATCGGGAGATACGGCTTCTGGGGCAGGAAGAGCACGCGGCCCGCGCGCGGCAGGCGGATCTCGCCGCGCCCGAAGGGCCAGATGCCCGCGATGGCGCGGAAGAGGGTGCTCTTCCCCGCGCCGGAGGGCCCGCTGATCAGCGCGGTGTCGCCGGGCCGGAAGGCGAGCGTGAGGCCTTCGACGAGCGGGCGCCCGCCGGGGAGAGTCAGGTCCACCCGGTCGAGCGCGAGCCCATCGTCCGCGCCCGGGCTGCGGCGCACGCCCTCGACGAGGGCCTCGGCCCGCACCCGCGCGAGCGTCCGCTCGAAGCCCACGAGCCGCTGCACGACGGAGCGCCACTGCGCGATGTCGGTATACGCGCTCACGATGAAGGAGAGCGAATCCTGGACCTGCCCGAAGGCCGACGCGGTCTGCATGAGACCGCCCAGCGGGATCTCGCCCCGGAAGTAGCGGGGGGCGGCGACCACGAACGGGAAGATGATCGCGGCCTGGGCGTAGCCGGCGGTGAACCACGTGAGGCGCTTCTGCTGGCGCATGATGCCCCACCAGTTGCTCACGACCGAGGCGAAGCGATCGCGAAAGCTCCGCAGCTCGTCGTCCTCGCCCCGATAGAGGGCCACGCCCTCGGTGTTCTCCCGGAAGCGCACGAGGCCGAAGCGAAAGTCGGCCTCGTAACGCTGCTGGTCGAAGTTCAGGCGCACGAGCGGCCGGCCGATCAGGTTGGTGAGCCACGTGCCGGCGACCGCGTAGAGCAGCGCGGCCCACACCATGTAGCCGGGCACGGTCCATCCCGGGCCGAAGGGCAGGGTGACCGAGCCCGACAGCCCCCAGAGGATGCCGAGGAAGGACACGAGCGTGACGACCGCGCGCATCCCCCCGATGCCGAGGCTGAGGGTGCCAGCGACGAAGAGGCGCAGGTCCTCGGCGATGCGCTGGTCGGGGTTGTCGGTCTCACCGGCGGTGAGCTGCATGCGGTAGTAGGCCCCGTCCGCGAGCCACGCTCGCAGGTAGCGGTCGGTGAGCCACCGCCGCCAGCGGATCTGGAGCATCTGGTTCAGGTACAGCTGGTACACGGCCACTACGATGTAGAGGCCGGCCAGCCACGTGAACCGGACGAGTTGGCTCCAGAACACGTCATAGTTCTTGTCCTGCAGCGCGTTGTAGAAGGCGTTGTTCCACTGATTCAGGAGCACGTTGATGTACACGATGCCGAGATTGAGGCCGATCACCAGGACGAGCAGTCCCCCCCCCGCTCCACGGTCCTCTGAGAACCAGTACGGGCGGATGAGCATCCAGGCCTCCTGCAGCAGCTGGCGCATACGAGTCATGGTGACGGCCTCCTCGGCCCACAGCATAGGCGCAACCGTCAGCTTCCGGGTAGTGGACCGGGGGGGAATGCCTTATACTCTGTGGGCTTGACGTTTGGAGAGGTGGCCGAGTCGGCCGAAGGCAGCCGCCTGCTAAGCGGTTACAGGGGCAAAACCTCTGTCCCGGGTTCGAATCCCGGCCTCTCCGCCAAGAGCGCCCTTAGCTCAGATGGATAGAGCGTCGGACTACGAATCCGAAGGCCAGAGGTTCGATTCCTCTAGGGCGCACCA
>Ga0187893_10003464_pt1 | contig 31967 bp, 30 predicted proteins | sample MA1701074metaG_FD_139574 | JGI IMG/M metagenome (GOLD analysis project Ga0187893, IMG submission 139574) | White microbial mat communities from a basaltic lava cave in the Kipuka Kanohina Cave System on the Island of Hawaii, USA - MA170107-4 metaG ...
CATCCGCGAGGGCGGCAAGACCGTCGGCGCCGGCGTCGTCGCCAAGGTGGTCGAATAGGGGCATAGCTCAACTGGCAGAGCGTCGGTCTCCAAAACCGAAGGTTGGGGGTTCGATTCCCTCTGCCCCTGCCATACAACAGCACACGGACGATGACGGAAACGACTGAAAACTCGGTGGCGGACAAGATCAAGCTGGTGCTCGCTGCGGCGCTCGTGGTGGCGGGGATCGCCGGCTACTACTGGCTCAGCGCGAGTTCGATCCTGCTGCGCATTCTGGCAGTGCTGGCCGGCATCGCCGCGGGCGCGGCCGTAGCCTGGCAGAGCGCACCCGGGCGCGGTTTTGTCGTTTTCGCTCGCGAAGCGCTGGTCGAAGTGAAGAAAGTGGTCTGGCCGACGCGCAAGGAAACGATGCAAACGACCGCGGCGGTATTCGCGTTCGTGGTGGTGATGGCGGTGTTCCTGTGGCTCAGCGACAAAACCCTGGAATGGGCGCTGTATGACCTCATCCTGGGATGGAAGAAAACATGACCGCACAAGCGACGAAGCGCTGGTACGTGGTGCACGCCTACTCGGGATTCGAGAAGTCGGTGCTGCGTGCGCTTGAGGACAGGATCAACCGCGCCGGCATGAAGGACAAGTTCGGCAAGATCCTGGTGCCGGTGGAAGAAGTCGTCGAGATGAAGAGCGGCCAGAAGCACATGTCCGAGCGCAAGTTCTTCCCGGGCTACGTGCTGGTCGAGATGGAAATGAACGACGACACCTGGCATCTGGTGAAGAACACCAACAAGGTCACCGGCTTTGTCGGCGGCTCCGCAATGCGGCCGACCCCGATCTCCGAGAAGGAGGTCAATGCGATCATGCAGCAGATGCGCGAAGGCGTGGAGAAGCCCAAGCCGAAGGTGCTGTTCGAGAACGGCGAGATGGTGCGGGTGAAGGACGGCCCGTTCACCGATTTCCAGGGCACCGTGGAAGACGTCAATTACGAGAAAAGCCGGATCCGGGTGGCGGTGACCATTTTCGGCAGATCGACGCCGGTGGAGCTGGAGTTCGGACAGGTCGAGAAGGCATAAAAGCAGGTACAGAAGCAACCGGGGAGGGCGCTCGGCGTCCGCTTGTACCCACATTGGGAGAGAAACGTGGCAAAGAAGATTGTCGGTTTCATCAAATTGCAGGTTCCCGCGGGGAAGGCGAATCCTGCCCCGCCCATCGGGCCGGCGCTCGGCCAGCGCGGATTGAATATCATGGAATTCTGCAAGGCGTTCAACGCGCAGACGCAGAAGGTCGAGCCCGGCCTGCCGCTGCCCGTGGTGATCACCGCATATACGGACAAGAGCTTCAGCTTCATCATCAAGACGCCGCCGACCACGGTGCTGATCAAGAAGGCCGCCGGAATCGAGTCGGGCAGCCCGCGGCCGCATACCGACAAAGTCGGCAAGATCACGAGGAAGCAGGTCGAGGAAATTGCCAAGGTGAAGATGCCGGACCTCAACGCGGCCAGCCTGGACGCCGCGATGCGCACGGTTGCGGGCAGCGCGCGCTCCATGGGCATCGTCGTGGAGGGCATGTAAATGACCTCGGTCTCGAAACGCAGAAAGACGATGGCGAACAAGGTGGACCGCGCGAAGGCCTACGCGGCGCTGGAGGCAATGAAACTGGTGAAGGAAACGGCGACAGCGAAGTTCGACGAGTCGGTGGATGTCGCAGTCAATCTCGGCATCGATAGCAAGAAATCGGACCAGACGGTGCGCGGTTCCGTCGTACTGCCGGCGGGCACGGGCAAGAAAGTGCGCGTGGCGGTCTTCGCGCAAGGCGACAAGGCGCAGGCCGCGAAGGCGGCCGGCGCGGAGCTGGTCGGCATGGAGGATCTCGCCGAGCAGGTCAAGGCGGGCAAGATGGAATTCGACATGGTGATCGCGGCGCCGGATGCGATGCGCGTTGTCGGCCAGCTAGGCCAGATCCTCGGCCCGCGCGGGCTGATGCCGAATCCGAAGGTCGGCACCGTGACGCCGGATGTCGCGGCCGCGGTCAAGAACGCCAAAGGCGGCCAGGTTCAGTTCCGCGCCGACAAGACGGGGATCGTGCAATGCACGATCGGCCGCGCCTCGTTCTCGCCGGAGCAGCTGCGCGACAACCTGGGAGCATTGCTGGACGCCCTCACCAAGTCGCGGCCTGCCGCCACGAAAGGAATTTTTCTGAAGAAGGTGTCGGTGTCGAGCACGATGGGCCTGGGCGTGAAGGTGGACCCGGCCTCGCTGTCGGCTTAGATGCGGGCGCAGGCGAAGTAGTTGCTGTCGAAGACCGTAGGAGCCTGAATTGGCATGGATGGCACTCGTGCCATGGGCTTAATCGAGCTGTGTCCTACGCAGGCGGTGTTCCTGATACCAGGTCACCGTTTTACAAGAAAGGAGAGTGACCTTGGGATTGAATCTTGAGCAGAAGCAAGCGGTCGTAAGCGAGATCGCGGCGCAAATCGGCAAGGCGCAGTCGGTGATCGTCGCGGAGTATCGCGGCCTCGACGTCGGCGCGGTTACAGACCTGCGGGCGAAAGCGCGCAAGTCCGGGCTCTATCTGCGGGTGCTGAAAAACACCCTCGCGCGGCGCGCCGTCAAGGGCACGCCGTTCGAGAAGCTGTCCGAGCAGATGGTCGGGCCGCTGATTTACGGCATTTCGCAGGACCCGGTCGCCGGCGCCAGGGTGCTGTCGGCCTTTGCCAAGGATAACGAGAAGTTCGTCATCCGCGGCGGGGCGATGCCCAACCTGCTGATGTCCGTCAAGGACGTCAAGGCCCTCGCGGCGCTGCCCAGCAGGGAAGAACTGCTGGCCAAGCTGCTGGGAACGATGCAGGCGCCGGTAGCGAAGCTGGTGCGCACGATGAACGAAGTGCCGGGCAAGTTCGTCCGCACGCTCGCCGCGGTGCGCGATGCGCAGGCAAAGAAACAGCCGGCGACGGCCGCCTAACGCGATACGACATATCAGGAACCTTTTCGAAATCAGGAGATGACAATGGAACGTGCACAAATTCTGGAAGCGGTATCTAAACTGACGGTCCTCGAGCTCTCGCAGCTCATCAAGGACATGGAAGAGAAGTTCGGCGTGTCTGCCGCAGCTGCAGTTGCCGTGGCGGGACCGGCCGCGGCGGGTGGCGGGGCGGCCGCCAAGTCCGAGGAGCAGACCGAATTTACGGTCGTGCTCGTCGCCCATGGCGACAACAAGGTGAACGTGATCAAAGCGGTGCGCGAAGTGACCAGCCTGGGCCTGAAAGAGGCCAAGGACCTGGTGGATGGCGCGCCCAAACCCGTCAAGGAGGGCATCTCCAAGGCGGACGCCGACGCGATCGCAAAGAAGCTTGGCGACGCCGGGGCCAAAGTCGAAATCAAGTAGTTGAACTTCAGTACCGGGCGGGGGTCTGAGACCCCTTCCCGGAGCTTTGCATTTATTGCGTAAAACCCTTTGCCGCAAGGGACTTAGGAGCATTCATGAGCTACTCGCTGACCGAGCGTAAACGCATCCGCAAGAGCTTCGCCAAGCGTGCAAACGTGCAGAACGTGCCGTTTCTGCTGGCGACGCAGCTCGAGTCCTACACCGCTTTCCTGCAGGCGCATGTCGCGCCGGAATCGCGCCGGAACGAGGGACTGCAGGCCGCGTTCACCTCGATCTTCCCGGTCTCCTCTCATTCGGGAAATGCACGCCTGGAATTCGTCAGCTTCCAGCTGGGCGAGCCGCCGTTCGACGTCAAGGAATGCCAGCAGCGCGGACTGACCTACGCAAGTCCGCTGCGCGCCAAGGTGCGCCTGGTGATCCTCGACAAGGAAGCGCCCAAGCCGGTACCCAAGGAAGTGAAGGAGCAGGAGGTGTACATGGGTGAGATCCCGCTCATGACAACGACCGGTTCGTTCATCATCAACGGCACCGAGCGCGTGATCGTGTCCCAGCTGCATCGCTCGCCGGGCGTGTTCTTCGAGCACGACCGCGGCAAGACGCACAGCTCGGGCAAGCTCCTCTTTTCGGCGCGCATCATTCCCTATCGCGGCTCCTGGCTCGATTTCGAGTTCGACGCCAAGGATGTCGTCTTTTTCCGCGTCGACCGCCGCCGCAAGATGCCGGTGACGATCCTGCTCAAGGCGCTGGGCTACACGCCGGAGCGGATCCTCAGGGAATTCTTCGCTTTCGACACCTTCCATGTCGAACCCAACGGCGTGCTGTTCGAGATTGTCCCCGAGCGCTTGCGCGGCGAAGTCGCGCGCTTCGACATCACCGACAAATCCGGCAAGACCATCGTTGCCAAGGACAAGCGCATTACCGTAAAGCACATCCGCGACATGGAGTCGGCTGGCATCAAGAGGATTGCCGCTCCGGATGACTTCATCCTCGGGCGCACGCTTGCGAACAACGTGATCAATGCCGATGGCGGCGAGATCATCGCCAACGCGAACGACGAAATCACCGAAGAACTGCTCGCCAAGCTGCGCGAGACGAAAACCGGCAAGATCCAGACGCTGTTCACCAACGATCTGGACCAGGGCCCCTACATTTCGCAGACCCTGCGCGCCGACGAGACCACCGACCGCACCGCGGCGCGGGTCGCGATCTACCGCATGATGCGCCCCGGCGAGCCGCCCACCGAGGACGCCGTCGAGACGCTGTTCAACGGCCTCTTCTTCGGCGAAGAGCGCTACGACCTGTCGGCCGTGGGACGCATGAAGTTCAACCGGCGCATAGGCGTCGCGACCGAGAGCAGCTGGCAGGCGCGCCTGAAGAACCACACCTTGCCGAAGGAGACCGAGCTCGAGATTCGCGCGTATTTCAAGAACGCGCCGGAGCTTTCGCTTAGCAAGGTGAGCCTGGAGGGTGTCGCGTCCGAGGCCGAGGCGCTGGCGGTGGTCGAGAAGATGTACCACGATCTCAAGGCGAAGGGCGTCGACAAGCAGAAGTTGGATGCGAAAGTGGAGCAGCGCTTCACGTTGAGCCCGAAGGACGTGGTGGAAGTGATTCGCATCCTGGTCGAGCTGCGCAACGGGCGCGGCGACATCGACGATATCGACCACCTCGGCAACCGCCGCGTGCGTTCGGTGGGCGAGCTGGCCGAGAACCAGTTTCGCGCCGGCCTTGTGCGCGTCGAACGCGCCGTGAAGGAAAGACTCTCGCAGGCCGAGTCCGAGAATCTGATGCCGCACGACCTGATCAACGCCAAGCCGATTTCCGCGGCGATCAAGGAGTTCTTCGGCTCGAGCCAGCTGTCGCAGTTCATGGACCAGACCAATCCACTGTCCGAGATTACGCACAAGCGCCGCGTTTCTGCGCTCGGACCGGGCGGTTTGACGCGGGAGCGGGCGGGCTTCGAAGTCCGCGACGTGCACCCGACGCACTACGGCCGGGTATGCCCGATCGAGACGCCCGAGGGTCCGAACATCGGCCTCATCAATTCGCTCGCGCTATATGCGCGCACCAACAAGTACGGCTTCCTCGAGACGCCCTACCGCAAGGTGAAGGACAGCAAGGTAACCAACGAGATCGAGTTCCTGTCCGCGATCGAAGAGGGCCACTACGTCATCGCGCAGGCGAACGCCGCGATCGACAAGGGCGGCAAGCTCACCGATACGCTGGTGTCCTGCCGGATCAAGAACGAATTCGAGTTGAAGGCGCCCGAGGACGTGCAGTATATGGACGTGGCGCCGTCGCAAATCGTTTCGGTGGCGGCGTCGCTGATTCCGTTCCTCGAGCACGACGACGCGAACCGCGCGCTGATGGGATCGAACATGCAGCGCCAGGCCGTGCCCTGCCTGCGCCCGGAAAAGCCGCTGGTCGGCACCGGCGTCGAGCGCACTTCGGCGGTGGACTCCGGTACCTGCGTGGTTGCCCTGCGCGGCGGCATCGTGGATTATGTGGACGCGACACGGATCGTGGTCCGCGTAAACGACGACGAGACGGTACCTGGCGATGTAGGCGTGGACATCTACAAGATGACCAAGTACACGCGCTCGAACCAGAACACCAACATCAACCAGCGCGCGGTGGTGAAGCCGGGCGAGCGCATCGCCAAGGGCGACGTGATCGCCGATGGCGCCTCGACCGATCTGGGCGAACTGGCGCTTGGCCAGAACATGCTGGTCGCGTTCATGCCCTGGAACGGCTACAACTTCGAGGATTCGATCCTGATCTCGGAGCGGGTGGTTTCCGATGAACGCTTCACCTCGATCCACATCGAGGAGCTGACAGTGGTCGCCCGAGATACCAAGCTCGGGCCGGAAGAAATCACGCGCGACATCTCGAACCTGTCGGAGGCGCAACTGTCGCGCCTCGACGAATCCGGAATCGTCTACATCGGTGCCGAGGTCGAGGCGGGCGACGTGCTCGTCGGCAAGGTCACGCCCAAGGGCGAGACTCAGCTTACGCCAGAGGAAAAACTGCTGCGCGCGATTTTCGGCGAAAAAGCCTCGGACGTAAAAGACACGAGCCTCAGGGTCCCTTCGGGCATCTCGGGTTGCGTGATCGACGTGCAGGTGTTCACGCGCGAGGGCATCGAGCGCGACAAGCGCAGCGCGTCGATCATCGAGGAGGAACTCAAGCGCTACAAGACCGACCTCGCCGACCAGATGCGGATCGTCGAAGCCGATACGTTCGAGCGCCTCGAGCGCCTGCTCACCGGCAAGACCGCCAACGGCGGCCCGAAGCGCCTCGCGAAGGGCAGCAAGGTCACCAAGAGCTATCTCGAGACGATCGAGCGCTACGACTGGTTCGACATCCGCCTCGCGAATGAAGAGGCCGCGGCGCAGCTCGAGGGGCTAAAGGACTCGATCGCGCAGAAGCGCAAGGAATTCGACGCGATGTTCGAAGCCAAGCGCAAGAAGCTCACGCAAGGCGACGAGCTGCCGCCCGGCGTGCTGAAGATGGTGAAGGTCTACGTGGCGGTGAAGCGCCGCCTGCAGCCCGGCGACAAGATGGCCGGCCGGCACGGCAACAAGGGCGTGATCTCCCGCATCGTTCCGGTGGAGGACATGCCGCACTCGGCAGACGGCACGCCCGTCGACCTTGTGCTCAATCCGCTCGGCGTGCCTTCGCGCATGAACGTGGGCCAGATTCTCGAGGTGCACCTGGGCTGGGCGGCCAAGGGTCTGGGCATCAAGATCGGCGAGCTCCTGAAGGCCCAGGCGAAGCTGGCCGAGCTGAGGAAATTCATCGAGCGGATCTACAACGCGAGCGGCAAGGAAGAGGAGATCTCCAAGCTCTCCGATGCGGAGATCATGCAGCTTGCGACCAACCTGAGCAGCGGCGTGCCCTTCGCGACGCCGGTCTTCGACGGCGCTTCGGAAGCCGAAATTACCGCAATGCTCGAGCTCGCCGGGCTGCCGGTCGCGGGCCAGTTGACGCTGCAAGACGGGCGCACCGGCGAGGCTTTCGACCGCCAGGTGACGGTGGGCTACATGCACGTGCTCAAGCTCCACCACCTGGTCGACGACAAGATGCACGCGCGTTCGACGGGACCCTACTCGCTCGTCACGCAGCAGCCCCTGGGCGGCAAGGCGCAGTTCGGCGGCCAGCGCTTCGGCGAGATGGAAGTCTGGGCGCTGGAGGCCTACGGCGCGGCGTACACGCTGCAGGAGATGCTCACGGTCAAGTCCGACGACATCAACGGCCGCACCAAGGTGTACGAGAACATCGTCAAAGGCGACCACAAGATCGACGCCGGCATGCCCGAGTCGTTCAACGTGCTGGTGAAGGAAATCCGTTCGCTGGGTATTGATATCGACCTGGAGAGATACTAATGAAAGCGCTGCTCGAGCTCTTCAAGCAGGTCCAGCAGGACGAGGAATTCGACGCGATCAAGATCGGGCTTGCATCGCCCGAGAAGATCCGTTCGTGGTCCTACGGCGAAGTAAAGAAACCTGAAACGATCAACTACCGTACCTTCAAGCCGGAGCGGGACGGCCTGTTCTGCGCCAAGATCTTTGGACCGATCAAGGACTACGAGTGTCTCTGCGGCAAGTACAAGCGCTTGAAGCACCGCGGCGTGATCTGCGAAAAGTGCGGCGTCGAAGTGACGCTCGCGAAGGTGCGCCGCGAGCGCATGGGCCACATCGAGCTGGCGAGCCCGGTGGCGCACATCTGGTTCCTCAAGTCGCTGCCCTCGCGCCTGGGCCTGGTGCTCGACATGACGCTGCGCGACATCGAGCGGGTGCTGTATTTCGAGGCCTATGTCGTGACCGATCCGGGCCTTACGCCGCTAAAGCGCTGCCAGCTGCTGACCGAGGACGACTATCTGGCCAAGGTCGAAGAGTACGGCGACGACTTTTCCGCCAGCATGGGGGCCGAGGGCGTGCGCTCGCTGCTGCGCGCGATCGACCTGAAGCGCGAAATCGAGACCTTGAGGAAGGACCTCGAGGAAACCTCGTCGGACGCGAAGATCAAGAAGCTCGCCAAGCGCCTGAAGGTGCTCGAGGGCTTCAAGAACTCGAATATCAAGCCCGACTGGATGGTGATGGAGGTGCTGCCGGTGCTGCCGCCGGAGCTGCGGCCGCTGGTGCCGCTGGATGGCGGCCGCTTCGCGACCTCGGACCTCAATGACCTCTATCGCCGCGTTATCAATAGAAATAACAGGCTGAAGCGGCTGCTTGAACTGAAGGCGCCGGAAATCATCGTCAAGAACGAGAAGCGCATGCTCCAGGAAGCGGTGGATTCGCTGCTCGACAACGGCCGCCGCGGCAAGGCCATGACCGGCGCCAACAAGCGGCCGCTCAAGTCGCTCGCCGACATGATCAAGGGCAAGGGTGGCCGCTTCCGGCAGAATCTGCTCGGCAAGCGCGTCGACTATTCCGGCCGCTCGGTGATCGTGGTCGGCCCGCAGCTCAAGCTGCACCAGTGCGGCCTGCCGAAGAAGATGGCGCTGGAGCTGTTCAAGCCGTTCATCTTCAACAAGCTGGAATTGCTCGGCCTCGCCACGACCATCAAGGCGGCCAAGCGCCTGGTGGAGCAGGAGGTGCCCGAGGTCTGGGACATCCTCGAGGACGTGATTCGCGAGCACCCGGTGATGCTGAACCGCGCGCCGACCCTGCACCGGCTCGGCATCCAGGCCTTCGAGCCGGTGCTGATCGAGGGCAAGGCGATCCAGCTCCACCCGCTCGTTTGCGCCGCGTTCAACGCCGACTTCGACGGCGACCAGATGGCGGTGCACGTGCCGTTGTCGCTGGAAGCGCAGATGGAAGCGCGCACGCTGATGCTCGCCTCCAATAACGTCCTCTCGCCGGCCAACGGCGAGCCGATCATCGTGCCCTCGCAGGACATCGTGCTGGGCCTGTACTACGCGACGCGCGAGCGCATCAACGCGAAGGGCGAGGGCATGAGCTTCGAGAACGTGGGCGAGGTGTCGCGCGCCTACGAAACTCGCCAGGTGGACCTGCACGCGAAGGTCTGGGTGCGCATCAAGGAGGTCGAAATCGGCGCCGACGGGGAGCACAAGGAGAGAGTCACGCGCCATCACACCACGGTCGGCCGCGCGCTGCTTTCCGAGATCCTGCCGGCAGGCCTGCCCTTCGAGCTGCTCAACAAGCCGCTCAAGAAGAAAGAGATCTCGCGCCTCATCAACGCCGGCTTCCGGCGCTGCGGGCTGCGCGAGACGGTGATCTTCGCCGACAGGCTGATGCAATCGGGCTTTACCATTGCCACACGCGGCGGCATTTCGTTCGGCGTCAAGGACATGCACATCCCGGCCGCCAAGCAGGAATTGATCGCCGCCGCCGAAACCGAGGTGAAGGAGATCGAGTCGCAATACACCTCGGGCCTGGTGACCCAGGGCGAGCGCTACAACAAGGTGGTCGACATCTGGTCGCGCTGCGGCGAGCAGGTCGGCAAGGTGATGATGGAACAGCTCGGCACCGAGGAAACCATCGACCGTAACGGCAAAAAAGTGCGCCAGGAGGCCTTCAACTCGATTTACATGATGGCCGACTCCGGCGCGCGCGGTTCCGCGGCGCAGATCAGGCAGCTCGCGGGCATGCGGGGCCTGATGGCCAAGCCCGACGGCTCGATCATCGAGACGCCGATTACGGCCAATTTCCGCGAAGGCCTGAACGTGCTGCAGTACTTCATTTCGACGCACGGCGCGCGCAAGGGCCTCGCCGACACGGCGCTGAAGACCGCCAACTCGGGCTACCTCACGCGGCGCCTTGTGGACGTGACGCAGGACCTGGTGGTGATCGAGGACGATTGCGGCACCCAGAACGGCGTCTCGATGAAGGCGCTGGTCGAGGGCGGCGAGGTCGTGGAGGCGCTCAAGGAGCGCATCCTCGGCCGCGTGCTCGCCGTCGGCATGCTGCACCCGGAGACGCAGGATATGCTCTACGAGGCTGGCACGCTGCTCGACGAAGACGCGGTGGATGCGATCGACAACCTCGGCATCGACGAGGTCAAGGTGCGCACCACGCTCAACTGCGATACGCGCTGGGGCGTGTGCTCGAAGTGTTACGGCCGGGATCTGGGCCGCGGCTCCCCGGTCAACGTCGGCGAGGCGATCGGGGTAATCGCGGCGCAATCGATCGGCGAACCCGGCACCCAGCTGACGATGCGTACCTTCCACATCGGCGGCGCCGCCAGCCGGACCGCGGTGCAAAACAATGTCGAGGCGAAATCCTCCGGTACGGTGCGTTTTGCCGCGACCATGCGCTACGTGCAGAACGCCAAGGGCGACAAGGTCGTGATTTCGCGCTCGGGCGAGGTGATCATCGAGGACGATAACCAGCGCGAGCGTGAGCGGCACAAGGTGCCCTACGGGGCGGTGCTCTCGGTTACCGACGGCAAGGTGGTCAAGGCGGGCAACACGCTGGCCAACTGGGACCCGCACCACCGCCCGATCGTGACCGAGTACGCCGGTACGGTGAAGTTCGAGCACGTCGAGGAAGGCACGACGGTGGCAAAGCAGATCGACGACGTCACCGGCCTTTCCACGCTGGTCGTAATCGATCCGAAGCGCCGCTCGGGCGCCGCGGCCAAGGGCGTGCGGCCTTCGGTGAAGATGATCAATGAGAAAGGCGACGAGGTGAAGATCGCGGGCACCGACCATGCCGTGAACATCAGCTTCCCGGTGGGCGCGGTGATCGCCGTGCGCGACGGTCAGCAGGTGTCGGTGGGCGAAGTGCTGGCGCGGATCCCGCAGGAGACGTCCAAGACCCGCGACATCACGGGCGGACTGCCGCGCGTGGCGGAGCTGTTCGAGGCGCGTTCGCCGAAGGATGCCGGCATGCTCGCGGAAGTCACCGGCACGGTGAGCTTCGGCAAGGACACCAAGGGCAAGCAGCGCCTCGTGATCACGGACCTCGATATGCAGCAGCACGAGTACCTGATCGCGAAGGAGAAACACCTGCTGGTGCACGACGGCCAGGTGGTGAGCAAGGGCGAGATGATCGTCGACGGTCCGGCGGACCCGCACGATCTGCTCAGGCTGCTCGGCGTGGAAGAACTCGCGCGCTACATCATCGACGAGGTGCAGGACGTGTACCGCCTGCAGGGCGTGAAGATCAACGACAAGCACATCGAAGTGATCGTGCGCCAGATGCTGCGCCGCGTGGAAGTCACCGATCCGGGCGAGACCTCGTATATCACCGGCGAACAGTCGGAAAAGGCCGACGTGCTGGAAGAGAACGAGAAGGCGGAGAAAGAAGGCAAGAAGCCCGCTGCCTTCCAATACATGCTGCTCGGCATCACCAAGGCATCCCTGTCGACCGATTCGTTCATCTCCGCGGCCTCGTTCCAGGAGACCACGCGCGTTTTGACCGAAGCGGCGATCATGGGCAAGCGCGATGGCCTGAGGGGCCTGAAGGAGAACGTGATCGTCGGCCGGCTCATCCCGGCCGGTACCGGCATGGCGTACCACAAGATCCGCAAGGATCAGGCCGCTGAGCCGCCGATGCTGGATCTGCCGATGGCGGAAGCGCCGGCGCCAGCTGCGGAAGCGACTGCGGGAGGCAGTTGAGCCGGTTTTTGCCGACGCAGGGAAGGAGGCGCCCGCGGCATCTCGCGGGCGTTTTCATTTGGGGGGTTCCTCCAGGGCCTCCAGCTTTTCCAGCCACTCGGCTTCGAGCAGGCCGAGTTCCTGGCCGATGTAAGCCTGGTCGCGCAGCATGGTTTCCAGCGCCTCCTTCGAAGCATCCTGGTAGACGGCCGGATCGGCGAGTCGCGCCTCCAGATCGGCCTTCTTCGCGTTCAGCCGGGCGATCATCTCCTCCAGCCGCTTGATGCGCGCTTCCAGGCTTTTCCTCGATGACGAAGAGATCTTCGGCGCCACGGGCTTTTTCACCGGCGCGGCAGGCGCGGCAATGGCCGGTTTTTCCTGCTTGCTCTTGAACAGCCAGTCGCGGTAATCCTCCAGGTCGCCGTCGAAAGGCCGCAGGCTGCCGTCGGCGACGATCAGGAACTGGTCGGTAGTTGCGCGCAGCAGATGGCGGTCATGCGAAACCAGGACCAGCGTGCCCTCGAACTGGGCCAGCGCCACGGTGAGCGCTTCGCGCGTCTCCAAGTCGAGGTGGTTGGTCGGTTCGTCCAGCAGCAGCAGGTTGGGGCGCGTCCAGACGATCAGCGCGAGCGCGAGGCGGGCCTTTTCGCCGCCGGAAAAACTCGCGATCGGGCCCAGGGCCGTTTCGCCTGGAAAGTTGAAGCTGCCGAGGAAATTGCGCAGGTCCTGTTCGCGTGTGGCGGGCGAAATCTTCTGCAGGTGCCACAGGGGCGACTGGTCGTCGCGCAGCATTTCCACCTGATGCTGGGCGAAGTAGCCGATTGCGAGCCCCTTGTTGAACAGGGCCGTGCCCTGCAGCGGCCGGAGTTCGCCGGCGATAGTCTTGATGAGCGTGGACTTGCCCGCGCCGTTTATGCCGAGCAGGCCGTAGCGCTGCTCCGACTGGAGCGAGAAGTTGACGCCGCGCAGCACGGTCTTTTCGCCGTAGCCGGCATGGACGTCCTCCAGCACCAGCAGCGGGTTCGGCGCGCGTAGCGGCTCGCGGAACTCGAACGAGAACGGCGCTGTCACGTGCAACGGCGCCAGGTCTTCCATCTTGGCGAGCATTTTCATGCGGCTCTGGGCCTGCCGCGCCTTGGTGGCCTTGGCCTTGAAGCGATCGATGAACGACTGCAGGTGGGCGCGCTCGCGCTCCTGTTTTGCCCTCTGCCCGGCGGCAAGGATGATTGATTGCGCCCGCTGCACCTCGAAATCGGAATAGTTGCCGCCGTAGCGTCTCAGCTTCCTCTGGTCGATGTGCAGGATCACGTTTACCACGCCATCGAGGAAATCGCGGTCGTGAGAAACAATCAGCAGGGTTCCCGTGTAGCGCTTGAGCCAATCCTCCACCCAGAGGATGGCGTCAAGATCGAGATGGTTGGTAGGTTCGTCGAGCAGCAACAGGTCCGAGGGGCACATCAGCGCCTGGGCGAGGTTCAGGCGCATGCGCCAGCCGCCGGAAAAGCTTGAAACGGGGTTTTCCAAATCAGTATTGTTAAAACCCAAACCAACAAGCAGTTGCTCGGCGCGCGAGCGCACCGTGTAGGCATCCGCATCGCCGAGCGCCGCGTGCAGCTCCCCGATCAGGTTGCCGTTATTCTCCTTTTCCGCCTGGCGGAGTTTTTCCTCGAGAATTCTCAGATTCGTGTCGCCGTCGATCGCGTATTCGACCGCCGGCCGCTCGAGCGCCGTGGTTTCCTGCGCCACGTGCGCGACGCGCCACTGCGGCGGGAAATCCGCGTCGCCCTTGTCGGTGTGAAGCTCGCCGCGCAGCACCGCGAACAGGCTCGACTTGCCCGAGCCGTTGGCGCCGATGAGGCCGATGCGGTCCCCTGGATTGAGGACCGCGTCGGCACCCTCGAGCAGCAGCTTGGTGCCGCGGATGAGGCTGATACTGGAAAAACGAATCAGGCTGGAAAGTCCCTGAAACGGCAGTCCGGGTCGCGGCGGATCTGCTCCAGCAGCGCCACCTCCCATTGCAGGTAGTCCTGCATCGCCGCTTCGATCTGCGCCTGATGGTCGTAGGGCTTGTAGTAGACGTCCTCGGGTGGCTCCAGCATGCGGGTTGCGCCGCGCTCCAGCGGCATCGCCGCGGCAAGCCAGGCCGCGGTGCCGCCCTCCAGGGCGTGCACCTCCCGTCCAAGCAGGGCCGCGAGGTCCGCGGCCGCGAAGCGCGCGAGCCGGCCGTCGGGGGAGGTGCAGACAATGGCCTTCGAGCCGATTTCCTGCAACCGATCCTCGAGACGCGCGCGGATCGCGAAGCATGCGCCAGGGATGTGGCCGTCGCGGTACTGCAGGCTGTTGGCGAAATCGAGGACGAGGGCATCGCTTTGCTGCAGGGTCTGCACGGAAATCGTCGGGCAGCCCGGAGCGGTTTCCGGCTGTGCCGCTGGCGTGGAATTCAGGACGGCATCCGTCACCACAAAAACCTCGGCCCAACCCATCTGCTGCAGCCAGGACGCGGTCAGCGTCGCGCGCACACCGTCGTCGTCCACGAGAGCGATGCGCGCGCCGTGCACCGCGCAATAGGTGTCGGTCGCCTGCACCAGCTGGCCGCCGGGCGCCGAGAGCGAGCCGGCATGATGGCCCGCCGCATACTCTTCGGGAGCGCGCACGTCGAACAGATAAGTGGTCCTCGCCTTGTCGTCCTGAAAGCTCTTCAGTTCAGAAAGAGAAATACCGCGAATCCCGAAGCGCTTTGCCACTCTCGCCGCCGCCGCCTTCGCCTTCTCCAGCGCAGCACCGGAGGGCGCCGCGGCGCTGCGCGCCTGGCCGCGTTCCAGTTCCAGGCCGGCAAGGTGCCAGCCCATAGTGCCGTTCTTCAGCGCCACGACCCGGTTCGGGATTCCGGCATTGATCAGGGATTGCGCGCCGATGATCGAGCGCGTGCGCCCGGCGCAATTGACCACCACGAGCGTCTCCGCGCGAGGCGCCGCTTGCGCGACCCGGTAGACGAGCTCGGCGCCCGGGCAATCGAGCGCGCCCGGGATGTTCATGACGCGGTATTCGTTCATCGGGCGTGAATCGAGGATAACCATGTCCTCACGCGCTACCAGTTTCGCCTTGAGCTCGGCTGCCGCGATGCGCGGGGTACCATCGCGCTGCTCGACGTGCTCGCCAAAGGCTTTCGATGGCACGTGAACACCCGAATAGAGTTCATAGCCGGCGGCCCGCCACGCCGCGTTGCCGCCTGCCAGTACGTCGATGTTGCGGTAGCCGAGACGGCGCAGGACGCGGGCGGCGCGCTGCGCAAGTCTTTCATCGTCGTCAACCAGCGCGATACGCGTTCCAATGCGCGGCACCAGGCGGCCGATGCGCAGCTCGAGCTGCGACAGCGGCGCCGAGGTCGCCAGGAACAGGTGGCCGCGCGCGTGCACGCCTTCCTCGCGCACGTCGAGGATAGCGAGTTCCTCTCCCGAGGCGATCAGCGTCCGCAGTTCCTGAGCCTCGATGCGGGTGCAGTAGATTTCCGGCTTGGCCATGAAGCGTGCCAGCTTCCCGCCCGCGCTGGAGGGGAAGGTGATCCGGTCCGGCAGGTCTTCCAGCGTCTTGCCGTAGAGGTGCAGGTGCAGCGACTCGGCCTTGCCTGTCACCTCGATGGTGTGGAAATCGTCGGGCAGCATCGCGCAGGCGTTGCCGCGTCGGATGGTCAGCTCATAGGTCTTCTGCAGCTGGCCCTGGTCCGGCGTCTCGCCGCGATCGGCGCGCTCGTAGAACACGTTGTGCTCGTCGCCGTAGACGCCTGCGATCGAAGCCCAGGTGGTGTGGTTGTGCGGCGGCTGCGCCTTGCCGGGTACGCCGGCCGAGCCGTAGAGCGCGAAGCGGCCGTCAGGGTCCTCGGCTAGGTGGTAGATCGTGCCGGCGCGCCCCGGGATGTTGATGAAATGCGCGGCTGGAAACAGCTCCGAGCGGCTGGCAAGCGCGATCAATTCAGCCTTGATCAGATCGAGCGACGCTCGCGAAACGCCTTCGCGCGCCTCGATCGCACGCACGCGTCCGATGAGCTTCGCAACCGCGCTGGCCCGCTGCGTCTGAATCGTCATCGCTACTTCTTCGCCGCGGGCTTGTCGAAGCTCTTCGCGCGCACCTTGCCGTTGAGGAACTGGATCGAAATTACCGCGTCGTTTGCGGACCATCTGGACGAAGTTCCGGACAATCCGAGCACGGTGACGTTCGACGATTCCCGCGGCTGCCCCAGGATCGCGAGCACTTCCTGTTCGGGCATGCCGTCCTGGATCCTGGCGAAATTTTCCTGCGTGACCTTGCTGCAGGCGGCGAGCAGCAAAAGCGCGACGAGACAGGCCCTGCCGGCGATGACGCGGAATCGCATACCACTACTATAATCGTTTGATGCGCATCAGACCTGCTGCGGCAGAAGACCTGCCGGCGATCCAATCCATCTACGCCTACCACGTGCTCAAGGGAATGGCTTCCTTCGAGGAGGAGGCGCCGCCGCTCGAAGAGATGCGCCGCCGCTTCGAGGATGTGAACCGGCACGGCTTGCCCTACCTGGTGGCGGAGGAAAAAGCCGAGGTCCTGGGTTACGGGTACTGCACGCTCTACCGGACCCGATCGGCCTACCGGTTCACGCTCGAGGATTCCATTTACGTCAGGCAGGGCATGCAGGGCAAGGGCATCGGCAAGGCCGTGCTCGTCGAACTGCTAGCGCGCTGCGAGGCCCTCAATTACCGGCAGATTATCGCCGTGATCGGCGACAGCGCGAACGCCGCATCGATCGCGGTGCACGCGGGCCTGGGATTCGTGCGCGCAGGAGCTCTGCGCTCGACCGGCTACAAGTTCGGCCGCTGGGTGGACACCGTGATCATGCAGCGGCCGCTGGGGCAGGGAGATGGCAGCAAACCCTAGCCGGGCGAGGTAAGCACCACCTTGCCTTTGACTTTCCTCGCTGCCATCAGCTTCAGGGCCTCGACAGCCTGATCCAGCGGGAACGTCTGCGACACGTGGGGCCTGAGCTTGCCCTCGCGAAACCACTTCCCCAGCTGGCCGAGGCTTTCGGCGAATACCTTCGGTTCGCGGCGCGTGAAATCGCCCCAGAACACGCCGACGACGGAGCAGCCCTTGAGCAGCGCGAGGTTGAGCGGAATCTTGGGGATTTCGCCTGCGGCAAAGCCCACCACCAGCAGCCTTCCGCGCCAGGCGGTGGAGCGCAGCGCGGGCTCGGAATACGGTCCGCCCACGGCGTCGTAGACCACGTCCGCGCCCCTGCCGCCGGTGAGTTCCTTGATGCGCTCGCGCATGTCTTCGGTGGCGTAGTTGATGAGTTCGTCCGCTCCGTGCTGCTTGCAGACCTCGAGTTTGTCCGTGCTCGAAGCGCAGGCGATCACGCGCGCGCCGATCGCCTTGCCGATTTCAATCGCCGCAAGCCCGACGCCGCCCGCCGCGCCCAGCACGAGCAGCGTTTCGCCGGCGCGCAACTGTCCGCGGTCGCGTAAGGCGTGGTCCGAGGTGCCGTAGGTCAGCAGGAACGCCGCGGCGCTGTTGAAATCCATGCCCTCGGGAATCGGCACCAGCCTTGCCGCCTCGATCTTCACCTCTTCGGCGAAGGCGCCGTAGGTGGTGAATGCAATCACGCGATCGCCCGGCTTGTGTCCCACGACCCCGGCGCCCACCTCTTTCACCGTGCCGGCCAGTTCGCTGCCCGGCGAGAACGGCAACGGCGGCTTGAACTGATACTTGTTCTGGATGATGAGCACGTCCGGGAAATTAAGGCTCGCGGCTCTAACGCTGACGACGACTTCGCCCGCGCCGGCGACGGGCGAGGGCAGGTCCTCGATCACGAGCGATTCCGGCGGGCCGAACTGCTTGCAGAGAACAGCTTTCATCGGGGTACCATGCGTTTTTTCGGCAAGGGCGGATTATGACCGAACCGGTGCTGCACCATTACCCCTTTTCGCCTTACGCGGAAAAGGTCCGCGCCATGCTGGGCTTCAAGGGCCTTGCCTGGAAGTCGGTGCAGATTCCACCGGTGCTGCCGAAGCCCGACGTGGTCGCGCTCACGGGCGGCTACCGCAAGACGCCCATCCTCCAGGTTGGCGCCGACATCTACTGCGATACCGCTCTTATTGCGCGGGTGCTGGAACGCCTGCAGCCTGCGCCGCCGCTGTTCGCGAATCGCGACACGCTTGCGGTGCAGGCGTCGGCGCACTTCGCGGACACGACGCTCTTCGGCATCGCGGTCCCCGTCGCCTACCAGCCCGGCAGCGGCATGATGAAGCTCTATCTGCCGGATGCGACGCCGGAATATCTCGCCAATTTCGGCAGGGACCGCGCAGCCATGCGCCAGGGGGGCACCGTACGCCGCGGACCGGTGCACGAATGCAAGGCGCTGCTGCCCGGCATGCTGTTGAAAATCGAAGCGCAGTTCGACGCGCCGTTTCTTTTCGGCAACGAAGCCTGCATCGCCGATTTTTCGCTTTACAACGCGTTGTGGCCGCTCTGGAAGCCGGCCGACACCCGTGTCCTGCTCGACCTCTATCCGAAGACCAGGCGTTTCGTCGAGCGTATGGCGGCCATCGGCCACGGAAAATTCAGTGAAATCAGCAGTACCGATGCGGTCCAGATCGCCAGGAGCTCGAAGCCTTTGGCGGTGCGGGACGCCGTCGCGCTGGAAACGGGCGGCATCGAACTCGGCGCGCAGGCGCAGGCCATGCCGGTGGACAGCGGCCTCGATCCGGTAACCGGCGAGTTGCTGCACGCGTCCGCTTCCGAGATCGTAATCCGCCGCAGCGATCCGCGCGCCGGCACGCTGCACGTGCACTTCCCGCGTTTCGGCTACCAGCTAAACAAGCCAGGCTAGGCCCAGCGCGCGGCGAGGCCGCCGTCGATGGAGAGGATGCAGCCCGTGGTGTAAGCGGAGCGCTCCGAGGCGAGGAAGGCGACGGCAGCGGCAATCTCCTGCGGCGTCGCGGGCCTGCCAAAGGACATCTCCTTGAACAGTTCCTCGTAGCGGTTGGCGTCGCCAAGTTTCGCCTGCGCCATCTGCTTGTGCAGGCTGATCAGCCGGTCGGTGGCGACCGGACCCGGATTGATGCCAAGCACGCGGATGCCGTCGGCATGCGATGCGCCGCCGAGCGTGCGCGTGAAGGCCATGAGCCCCGCATTGGCGGTGCTGCCCGCGATGTAGGCCGGGTTCAGTCGCTCCCCGGCATTGCCGAGGATATTGATGATGACGCCACGTCCTCTTTTCTTCATCGACGCGTATACCGCGCGGGTCAGGTTGACGTAGCCGAACACCTTCAGGTCCCAGGCGCGCCGCCAGGTTTCCTCGTCCACGCGTTGCAGGTCGCCGCCCGGTATTGCGCCGGCATTGTTCACCAGGATGTCGAGATCTCCCGCCCACGCGGCCAGCTCCTCGGCCGCGCCGCGCTGCGACAGATCCGACGGCTTGGTGGCCGCGCCGGGCGCGATGCTGCGCGAAGCGCCCAGCACCGCGCAGCCTTCAGCTGCGAGCAGCTCTACGCAAGCCCGGCCGATACCTTTGGACGCGCCAGTCACGAGGACGCGTTTGCCTTTCAGTTTTAGCTCCATGGTTTTGATAGTCTAGCAACATGCCATCCATTTCCACCGATGACGGAGTAAAACTCCACTACGAGGAAGCCGGCAGCGGCACGCCGATCCTATTCGTGCACGAATTCGCAGGCGATGGCCGCAGCTGGGAGCCGCAGGTGCGGCATTTCGCGCGGCGCTACCGCTGCGTCGCCTACAACGCGCGCGGCTATCCGCCTTCCGATGTGCTTGAGAACTTCGAGCGCTATTCGCAAGCGCGCGCGCGGGACGATATCCGCTGCGTGCTCGACGGCCTGGGCATCGCGAAAGCGCATGTCGTCGGTCTGTCGATGGGCGCATTCGCATCCCTGCATTTCGGGATGCAGTACCCGGCGCGTTGTCTGTCGATCACGGTCGCCGGCGGAGGCTATGGGGCGCATCCGGTCCAGTATGAAAAATTCAGGGTCGATTCGGCCGAGAACGCCGCTTCGATCCGGGAAAAGGGCATGGCGCATTTTGCAGCGACCTACGGCCATGGCCCGACGCGCGTCCAGTTCCAGAACAAGGATCCGCGCGGATTTGCCGAATATGCGCAGCAGCTCGCGGCGCATTCGGCCCTCGGCTCGGCGAATACCATGCTTGGCTACCAGGCTCGCCGGCCGTCGCTCTACGGCCTGACCGAGGAAATGAAGCGCATGCGGGTGCCGGCGCTGATCATGGCCGGCGACGAGGAAGAGCCCTGCCTGGAGGCGTGCCTGCTCATGAAGCGCTGCATCCCGAGCGCCGGGCTGGCGATCCTGCCAAAGAGCGGGCACGGCATCAACCTGGAAGAACCGGCGCTGTTCAATTCGCTGCTCGCGGACTTCCTGCACCAGGTCGAGGCCGGACGCTGGGGCCTGCGCGATCCGCGTGCGGCGCCGCCTTCCATCTGGGGACCCGGCGGCAAGCCGCAAGCGTGAAGGCCGATCTGCGCATCAAGTCGGTTTCGGCGCGCGCGGTCATCGTGCCGCTGCGCCGCCCGCTGCAGACCAGCACCGGGGCGGTTACCGTGGCGCCGCTGCTGCTGGTGGACTTGAAAACGGACGGTGGCATCGTCGGCCGTTCCTATCTGTTTTCGATTTCAAAAATACATCTGAAGCCGCTTGCCGCGGTGCTGGAGGCGATGGGCGAGCTGGTGAAGGGCGAAGTGGTCGCGCCGTTCGACATCGAGAAAAAGCTGCGTGCGCGGCACACGCTGCTCGGCGTGCACAACATCGTCCTCTTCGCCATGTCGGCCATCGACATGTGCGCCTGGGACGCGCTCGGCCAGGCGCTGGGTAGGCCGGTAACGCGGCTGCTGGGCGGCTCGCCGCGGTCGGTCCTCGCCTATAACTCGAATGGCCTGGGCATCCAGGAATTGAAGCCGCTGGCGAAAGAAGCCGAACAGCTGGTCGCAGACGGTTTCTCAGCGGTGAAACTGCGCCTCGGCAGGCCGACAGCGGCGGGAGACATCGATGCGCTGCGCGCAGTTAAGAAAGCCATCGGGCCGAAAATCACCTTGATGGTGGACTTCAACCAGGCGCTAAGCGTCGCCGAGGCGATCCGGCGCGGCCGCATGATCGACACTGAGGGCGGCGTGTTGTGGATCGAGGAGCCCATCCGTGCCGACGACTTCGCCGGTTGCGCCAAGATCGCGCGCGAGGTCGTCACGCCGATACAGATCGGCGAGAACTTCATGGGGCCGGAGCAGATGGCGCAGGCGATCGCTGCCGGCTGCTGCGACTACGTCATGCCCGATGCGCAGCGCATCGGCGGCGTCACGGGCTGGATGCGCGCTGCGGCGCTGGCGCAAGGGGCCGGCCTGGAAATGTCGAGCCACCTTTTCGCCGAGGCGAGTTGCCAGCTGCTGGCAGTGACGCCGACCAGCCACTGGCTCGAGTACGTGGACTGGGCCGACCCGGTGCTCGAGGAGCCGGTGCGCATCGAAAAAGGCAGGGTCGTCGGCGCCGCAAGCGCCGGCCTGGGGATGACTTGGAACGAGAAGGCGGTGAGAAAATACGCGATATGAAAATCCTTTTCGTCGCTCTGGTGATGTTCGCCGCGCTGCCTGTTCAGGCGCAAATGCAGATCGAGAAACCCTGGGCGCGCGCAACGCCTCCGGGCGCCAAGGTCGCCGGCGGCTATATGCTGATCCGCAACGCCGGCGTGACGGGCGACCGGCTGGTGGCGGCATCGTCCACGTCTTCGGCGACGGTCGAATTGCATGTGCACATCAACGACAACGGCGTGATGAAGATGCGCCAGGTGGCGGGCTATGACGTGCCGGCGAACGGGAGCCTGGAACTCAAGCCCGGCGGTGCGCACCTGATGTTCATGGACCTCAAGCGGCCGTTCAAGGAAGGTGAGAGGGTGGCGGTGAAGCTGAAGTTCGAAAAAGCCGGCGAGGTAGGGGCTGAATTCCATGTCGGCCGCCTCGGAGAAAGCGCCGCTCCCGCGGGCCAGCACAAACACTAGCTGTTATTCGATTTTCATCCCGGTTGCCTGGACGAGCTTCGTCCAGCGCTCCAGCTCCCGCGCGAGCCTACCGCGGACAGGGCCAGCAGGACGGCAACGACAACCGTCTTCACGTCAGTCCAACCCGCGCATGTTCGGGTCCGTGAGGATCGCGGCGCGCAGGCGCCGCATGCCGGCCAGCCAGCGGTCGCGGTCGGTGGTCTTGCGGCGCTCGTATTCGGCCACCTCGGGGTGCGGCAGGATGAGGAATTTCTCGGCCTCGATCGCCTCCATGACGCGTAGCGCCACGTCCTCGGCGCTTACCGAGCCTTCGGAGAGGAAGGATTTGCGGTCGCCCGTAGGGCCAAGCAGCATGGGTGTGCGCACGCCCTGCGGGCAGAGGCAGGACACCTTGATGCCGCGTTCGGCATAGTTCACCGAAAGCCACTCGGCGAACGCGACCGCGGCGTGCTTCGAGACGGTGTAGGTCGCAGAGTCCACCTGCATCAGCAGGCCCGCGGCCGAGGCGGTGGCGACGATGTAGCCCGAGCCCTGCTTCAGCATCACGGGTATCGCGGCGCGCGCGGCGAGCACGTGGGCCATGAAATTGACGTCCATCGTGCGCCGCCATTCCTTCAACGAAGCGTCCAGGCCGTGGCGCCCGATGATGCCGGCGTTGGAGCAGAAAATGTCGACCGCGCCATAGCGCTCGAGCGTGGCGACCACGAGCGCGTTCATGTCGCCTTCCTGGCCGACGTCGCAGCGCATGCCCAGGCCGTCGACGGCCGCGGCGACCGCCTTGGCGTCGTTCTCGCCCAGGTCGGCGCAGACCACGCCGCGCGCGCCTTCCTTGGCGAAACGCAGGGCGAGCGCCTTGCCGATGCCGCTGGCCGCTCCCGTGACGACGACCACTTTGTCTTTTATTTTCATGCGGCGATTGTTCCATATTTCATACAATCCGGGGCTATGGCTGAACTTATCCTCGTGCGTCACGGGCAGGCGTCCTTTGGCGAGGACGACTACGACAAGCTCTCGGAGCTCGGCTGGCGCCAGTCGCGCTGGCTGGGCGAGTACTACGCCGAGCGCGGCGCAACATTCGACCGCGTGGTGCGTGGCTCATTGCGCCGCCACGCGCAAACGCTGGCCGGGATCGTGGAGGGCCTGGGCCGGGCGCCTGCCGCCGAAGAAGACGCGCGGCTGGACGAGTACGACAGCCATTCCCTCCTGCACGCCCACTTGAAAGGGAAACCGCTGCCGCGGGGCGGCGATCGGCGCGAGCATTTCCGCATCCTGCGCGAGGCAATGTATGCGTGGACCGACGGCGCGCTGGGCGGGTATCCGCACGAGCCGTTCGCCGAGTTCCGCGGCCGCGTACTGGCGGCGCTGGCGGGGTTGCGGAAGGGCGAGGCAAAACGCGTTCTCGTCGTCAGTTCGGGCGGACCGATCTCGACCATCCTTGCCGAAGTGCTCGGCATGCCGCGGCGCGGCGTGGTCGATCTCAACCTGCAGACGCGCAATACGGGTATCACCGAACTGCAGGCGGGGCCGAGCCGGATTCATTGCGTAAGCTTCAACAACGTGCCGCACCTCGATCGGCCGGACCGCGGCGGCGCGCTGACGTATTCTTGAGGCAGCGGAGGGGCGAATGGCGGCGGCAGTAAACAACTTCACGGTGATCGAATCGGTCTACGGCCGGTTCGTTGTCAACCGGCATTGCGCGTTTCAGGCCGATGCGCTGATCAAGACCGGGCTGCCGCACATCGAGAGCGAACTGCGCATGATGCTTGCGATCGCGGGAACCCTGGCCGAGGGCGCCGTGGCGGTGGATGCCGGCGCCAATATCGGCCTGGTGGCGATACCGCTCGCGCAATCGCTGCGCGCCGTGGGCGGCAGCGTTCTCGCGTTCGAGGCTCAGCGCATGATGTTCTACGCGCTGTGCGGTGCTGCAGCTCTGAACGACCTCGAGAATCTGCAGGCATTCCACCTCGCCGTCGGCGCGCGCGCCGGCCACGTCAAGGTGCCGCCGCTGGACTACGGCAGCGCGCAGGACTTCGGCCTGCTCAGCCTGGTGGGCAGCGACCCGGCCGGCGCCGGCGAAATGATCGGAGTGACCGCGGTCGATTCGATGCCGCTGCCGAGGCTGGATTTCCTCAAGATCGACGTCGAGGGAATGGAAATCGAGGTGCTGCAGGGAGCCGCTGACACCCTGCGCGCCCATCGACCGTGGTGCTGGGTGGAATACTGGAAGGTCGGCACGGGGCCGATCAAGGCCGCGTTCAACGGCCTGCCGTACCGTTTCTTCCAGGTCGATCAGCTCAATCTGCTCTGCGCGCCGGCCGAGCGCCTGGCGGAAGCGAAGTTGAAGATCGACGCGCCGGAGGTCTGAACCCGAGCGGTGGCGCGCGCCGGCTCAGCTGCTTGAGAGCAGGGTCCGTCCCAGGTACCAGGCCACGCCGGCGATGAAGGCGGAGCAGGGAATGGTGAGGATCCAGGCCCAGAGGATGTTGCCCGCCACGCCCCAACGCACCGCGGATGCCGACTGCGCGGTACCCACGCCGACGATGGCGCCGGTGATGGTGTGCGTGGTCGAAACCGGAATGCCCAGGCCGGTGGCGACAAACAACATGATGGCGCCGCCGGTCTCGGCGCAGCAACCGCCCACCGGTTTCAGCTTGGTGATGCGCTGCCCCATGGTTTTCACGATTCGCCAGCCGCCGAAGGCAGTGCCGAGGGCGATGGTGATGTAGCAGGCGACGATCACCCAGACCGGCACCGGGTCATGGGCGCCGAGATAGCCCGCGGCGATGAGCAGCATCCAGATGATGCCGATGGTTTTCTGCGCGTCGTTGCCGCCGTGGCCCAGCGAATACAGCGACGCCGAAACGAGCTGCAGGCGCCTGAACCAGCGGTCGACCTTGCTCGGCGAACTTCGCACGAACAGCCAGGCGACGGCAAGCATGAGGAGCGCGCCGAGCAGCATGCCGATCAGCGGCGCGACGAAGATGAAGGCAATTGTCTTCAGCAATCCGGCGGGGACCAGCGCCCAGGTACCCGCTTTTGCCACTGCCGCGCCCACCAGCCCGCCGATCAGCGCGTGCGAAGACGAAGATGGAATGCCGTAGTACCAGGTGATGATGTTCCATGCGATCGCGCCAACGAGCGCGCCAAAGACCAGGTAATGATCGACGACGCCCTGGTCGATGATGCCGCGGCCGATGGTGGTTGCGACCTTGAGCTGGAACACGAACAGCGCGATGAAATTGAACGCTGCGGCGAGCATCACCGCCTGGTAGGGATTGAGGACGCGGGTCGAAACCACGGTGGCGATGGAATTGGCCGCGTCGTGGAAGCCGTTCATGAAGTCGAAGGCCAGCGCCACCAGCACCAGCGCAATCACGATCCCCAGGCCGAGTTGCGAGACCTCCATGCCGGCTCTAGGAATTCTCCAGCACGATGCCCTCGATCACGTTGGCGACGTCCTCGCAGCGGTCGGTGATCGATTCGAGCAGTTCGTAGACCGTGCGCAGCTTGATCAGCTGCTTGACGTCGGACTCGTCGCGAAACAGCTTTGACATCGCCGAGCGCATGACGCGGTCGGCGTCCGACTCGAGGCGGTCGATCTCCTGGCAGGTCTTGAGGATCGCGTCGCCGTCCTTCACGTTCTTGAGCAGCGACACGGCAGTGCGCACCCGCTCGCAGCACATCTGGCAGATTTCGGCGAGCTGCCTGGATTCGGGCGTGACCTTGCGGATGTCGTAGAGCACGATCGTCTCGGCCACGTCCTGCATCAGGTCGAGAATGTCGTCCATTGACGTGATCAGCTGGTGGATCTGCTCGCGGTCGAAAGGCGTGATGAAGGTCTTGTGCAGCAGCGTGATGGTTTCGTGCGTAAGCTTGTCTGCGGCATGCTCGGCGGCGTCGATGTACTGGGCGTGCTTTTCCACCTCCGCGAAAGTGGTGATCATGAGCGCGAGTGCGCGGCTGCCTTCGACGATGCGCTCCGCGTGCTCGTTGAACAGCACGAAGAAATTGCCCTCGCGGGGCATCAGGCGGCCGAACATGGAGACTCCTCCGGGTTCGGCGGATTGTAATGTTTCTGTAATGCGGCGGCGTCACTAAATCACGCCGGAACGGCGCAACGCTTCCTGCTCGGCTTGCGGAATCTCCAGCCAGTCGCCGTAGACCTCGGCATTGTGCGCGCCGGGCGCGGGGCCGGTGCTGCGGACCTCTCCGGGCGTGGCGAAAAGGCGCGGCACCACGCAGGGGACCGCCACCGAGCCGAAATCCGCGTCCTTTATTCTCGCGATGGCTTCGCGGAAGCGGAGATGCTCGTCTTCGGCAGTATCGCGATTGGAGTACACCGGCGCCACCGCGACGCCGGCCTCGGACAGTGCGCGGATCGCCTCGCGGTAGGGCCGCGCGCCGATCCACGCGGCCACGATCGCGTTCAACGCGTCCGCATGCTTCATGCGCAGCGGGTTGCTGGCGTAGCGCGGGTCGGCTATCAGTTCCTCGCGGCCGATCATCCGGCAGAAGCGCTCGAATACGGCCTGCGTCGCCGCGGTGAACGTGACCCATTCGCCGTCGGCGGAGCGGAACACGCCGGCCGGCGCCACGTAGGCGTTGCCGTTACCCGCGGGTTCGTGCAACTGGCCGAGCTGGTCGTATTCGATCGGCAGTACTTCGAGCAGCCGCATCACGGCCTCGGTGCACGAGAGATCGATTTCCTGGCCGGGCGCTTCCGGGTTGCGGCGCGGTGCATGAGCGCTGCAAGAACGCCGAACGCGCCGAAGACGCCGCCGATGGGATCGCCGATCGGATAGCCCGGGTGCATTGGCGGCTCGCCCGGCGCGCGCGTGATGTAGGTCAGGCCCGAATAGGCCTCGAACAGGCGCGCGAAGCCCGCGTAGCCGCGGTAGGGGCCGCTCATTCCTTAAAGTTCAATCCCAAGGACTTGAATCTCTCGACCTCTGCGCCCGAGAACCCCCAATCCGCGAGCGCCTGTCTGCCACCCGCACCGCGCTCGGGCGCTGCGGCGCGAATCGATCCTGGGGTGCGCGAAAACCGCGGCGCCGGCGCGGGCTGCGGTACCCCGCCCTCATCGACAAAACCGCGGCGCAGGATGCTGTGCGGATGCTCGCGCGCTTCGGAAAAGCTCAGCACCGGCGCGAAACAGGCGTCCGATCCCTCGAACACCGTGCACCACTCGTCCCGGGTCCGCTCGCGAAATTTCTCCGAAAACATTTGCCTCAGGGCTGGCCAGCCCTTGCGGTCCATCTGTTGCGGCAGATCCTTTCCCTGCAGTCCCAGGCGCAGCAGCAAATCTTCATAGAACTTCGCCTCGATCGAACCGATGGCGACGTATTTGCCGTCTTTCGTTTCGTACACGTCGTACCAGGGCGCGCCGGTGTCGAGCAGGTTCTCGCCGCGCGTCTCGCTCCAGCGCTTTGCCGCGAGCATGCCGGAGAACATTGCCGCAAGGAGCGACGCGCCGTCCACCATCGCCGCGTCCACCATCTGGCCCTTGCCGGAGCGCTGCGCTTCCAGCAGTCCGCAGGCAATGCCGAACGCGAGCAGCATGCCGCCGCCGCCGAAGTCGCCGATCAGGTTCAACGGCGGCACCGGCGCCGTACCGGCGCGGCCAATCGCATGCAGGACGCCCGAAAGCGCTATGTAATTGATGTCGTGCCCGGCGCGCGCCGCGAGCGGCCCTTCCTGGCCCCAGCCCGTCATACGGCCGTAGACGAGCCGGGGATTCATTTTCAGCAGCACCTCGGGGCCCAGACCCAGGCGCTCCATCACGCCCGGGCGGAATCCTTCGATGAGCGCATCGGCCTTCGCGGCGAGCTGCAGCGTGGCCTCGACGCCGTCCTTCGACTTCAGGTCCAGCGTGGCGGAGCGCCGGCCGCGCAGCATGACTTCGAACCAGCGCTCGCGCCCGAGGCCGAGGCGCGGATCGTCGGTGCGGTCGACGAGCAGTACGTCGGCGCCCATGTCGGCGAGCATCATGCCGCAGAACGGCCCCGGCCCGATGGCTTCGAATTCCAGTACCTTCAGTCCGGCGAGCGGCCCCATGCGCTGCGCTATTGGTCGATCTTGATGCCAATCTCGCGGATCACCGCGCCCCAGCGCTCGTGCAGGTTCCTTACGAGGCGCGCAAAGTCGGCAGGCGGCATGCCTCCGGTTTCATAGCCGATGTTGAAGAAGAGATCCTTGACCTCCTGCGACGCGATGGCCTTGGCGAGTTCCCGGTAAACGGCATCCAGCACCGCCGGCGGCATGTCGGCCGGCCCGAAGAACGCGAGGAAACCGTCGATGCCGATGGCAATGCCCTGTTCGCGCATCGTCGGCAGCTCGGGCAGCAGCGGAATACGCCGGTCGGTTGCGGCGGCGAGCATCCTCGTTCTGCCGGTCTTGGCATTGCTGATAGCGGTATTGACGCCATCGAAGAACAGCTGCACCTCGCCGGAGAGCACGTCCTTCATCGCCGCGGCGGCTCCCGGGTACGGCACGTGCACGACATTGAGACCCGCAACGCGATTGAGCATTTCGCCGTTGAGGTGCGCCGTGGAACCGGTGCCGAACGACGCATAGTTGAGCTTGCCGGGGTTGGCTTTCGCGTAGGCGATCAGCTCCGTGACGCTCTTGACGGGAATCGAACTGTGGACTGTCAGCACCGTTCCGCCCAGCCCGCCTGCCGTGATCGCCGTGAAATCCTTGAACGGATCGTAGGGCGGGATCCTGAAGGTAAGCGGAATCTGCACGTGGGTCGTGATGGTGTAGAGCAGCGTATGACCGTCGGCTGCGGCTTTCTGCACTTCGCGGGCGCCGATCACTGTCGAGCCGCCCGGCTTGTTCTCGACGATCACCGGCGAGCCGAGCGATGCACTCATTTTCTGCGCGATCGCGCGTGCCTGCAGATCGGTAGCGCCGCCGGGCGGGAACGGCACGATGATGCGAACCGGTTTGCCGGGTATCGGGAACTGCTGCGCGTGCGCAACCGCCACGAACGCGAGCGCCCCGAGCGTAATCAGAATTCTCATCACATCCCACCTCCTCCGCGTAAAGTCTACCTTGTTGGTATTCCAGACGGGAACATCCCATGTCCGAATTGCTGAAGCGAACCGATCGCCTGTGGAGCGGGGAAGCGAGCACCACGCAGGCCGATTTCCACCCCTTTGCGGGGCCGCGAATGCTGGAGGAACTCGCGCCGGGCGTGGCGTTCTACAAAGCCTGGGCCAACGTCACTGCGGTCAGGACCGCCGAGAGCCTGGTGCTCATCGATACAGGTTCGTTCCATCCCGCCGCGCACAAGCTCGGTTTCGACGCGGTGTGCCACTGGAACGGCGAGCGCGTGCATACGGCGGTCTACACGCATGGCCATGTCGATCACGCCTATGGCCTGCCGCGGATGCAGCGCTACGTGCGTACCGCGGGCTACAACTCGATCATCAACACGAGCCAGTTCGGCGTAGCGACGCAGTGGCCGGTGGAGTTCCAGGCGCCGACGCAGGTCTACTCCGACGCGCTCGAATTCTCGGTCGGCGCCGCGCGCTTCCAGCTCCAGCATGCCAAGGGCGAAACCGACGATCACAGCTGGGTATTCCTGCCGGAGACGAAGACGCTGTGCACAGGCGACCTGTTCATCTGGGCGGCGCCCAACGCGGGCAACCCGCAGAAAGTGCAGCGCTACGCCGTGGAATGGGCGGCCGCGCTGCGCGCAATGGCTGCGCTCGGACCGGAGCTGCTCCTGCCGGCCCACGGGCTGCCGATCGCGGGTGCGGCGCGCGTGCAGGCGGCGTTGCTGGATACGGCCGCGTACCTCGAGTCGCTGGTGAACCAGACGCTGGAGCGGCTGAATGCGGGCGAAACGCTCTACGAAATTCTCGAAGCCGTGCGACCGCCCGCTGCGCTCGAAGCAAAGCCCTACCTGAAGCCCGTCTATGACGAGCCTGAATTCATCGTGCGCAATCTGTGGCGCTGCTATGGCGGCTGGCACAGCGGCGTGCCGAGCGAACTGAAACCTGCGCCGCAGCGCGTGAATCGGAAGCGAAAACTCAGTGAATGCCGATCGCGGCCTCGATGTTGCGCACCATCGCCACGAGGCGCGGGCCGATGTCATCTTCGAGTTGGCCCTTCTTGACGCCGAACGAGGGAATGCCGCAATTGAAGGTCAGGATCTCCCCGTCGAGGTGGCGCCGCATCGGCGCGCCGACACCGTGCACGTCGCGCCGCAGCTCGCCGTTCGACGCGCAGTAGCCCCTGCTGCGAATGTCCTCCAGGCCCTTGTCGATCTGCGGCTTGAACTTGCGCAGCGTCTCCGGATCCTTTACTTTCATCTGGTTGAGCACCGCCTCGCGCTCGGGCGGCGTGCAGGCATAAAGGAAGGCGTGGCCGATCACCGACTGCGCGATCGGGACTGAGGTGCCGATGTCGGGCAGCGTGGTGAGGTTGCCGCTGCGGCAGGCTTCGACGAAGACGATGTTGAGGCGGTCGCGGATCCCCATGTTGACCGAGCCGTTGCAGTAGTCGGCGAGCTCCTTCATGAATGGGCGCGCGATCTGGCGTATGCTCATCGAGGCGAGGAGCGGGTAGCCGATCGAGAGCACCGCCGAGCCGAGCTGGTACTTTCCCATGCGCATGTTGTGGCGCAGGTAGCCCAGCTTGGTGAGCGTGTAGGTGAGGCGCGAAACGGTCGGCTTGGGCAGGCCGGTGCGCACCGCGATTTCCTTGTTGCCGAGCATCGGCTCGAGCGGCGTGAAGCAGCGCAGCACTTCCAGCCCCCGCGCGAGCGTGGTTGCGAACTGGCGGTCGCCCTCGTGTTCGTAGCTGAACGGGCCGGACGGCGGCGACAGTGATACTGTGGGTTCGGAAGCACCCATGGAACTCCTCCTGGATTTGGACCTGCAGAATGTTTCGCGTTTCGATATTCCATCCGTGCTACCGGCGTGTCAACTTAGTCATATCCAATATCACATAGCGGAATAACCATGTCCAAGTCATTGTTTGATTTGAAAGGCAAAGTCGCGATCGTCACCGGTTCTACGCGCGGCATCGGCAAATCCATGGCCGAGGAACTGGCGCGCGCAGGCTGCAAAGTCGTGGTCTCCAGCCGCAAGGCCGAGGCCTGCGAGGCGGTGCGCGCGGAGTTCGAAAAGCAGGGCTTCGAGGTGCTTGCGCACCCCTGCAATGTTTCGCGCAAAGAGGAACTCAAGGCGCTGGTCGACAAAACGCTTGCCAAATGGGGCCGCGTCGACATCGCGATCGCCAACGCCGCGGTGAATCCTTACTACGGACCGTTGACCGAGATTCCCGACGAGGCGTTCGACAAGGTGTTCCTCAACAATGTGAAGAGCGTGCTCTGGTTCGCCGCGCTCACGCTGCCGGGCATGGCGGAGCGCGGCGGCGGCTGCTTCATCACCGTGGGATCGATCGGCGGCATCCGCGCGAATACCGTGATCGGCGCGTACGGCATGTCGAAGGCGGCCGACCACCACCTCATCCGCAACCTCGCCGCCGAGTGGGGCCCGAAGAACGTTCGCGTCAACGCCATCGCGCCGGGCCTGATCAAGACCGATTTCGCCAAGGCGCTGTGGGAGGACGCGGCGCGGCGCAAGGCGCGCGAGGACGAAACGCCGCTGCGCCGGCTTGGCGTACCGCGCGACATCGGCGGCATCGCGGTATTCCTCGCTTCGGATGCGGCGGCGTTCATGACCGGCCAGGTCATCGTCGCCGACGGCGGGGTGACGGTCGTCTAGCCAGTGTCGAGCACCCACTTGCGAAAGCCTTCTTCATCGAGTGCGCCGAGCTTCGGGTGCTTCAGCAGTTGCTCGATCGCGCGCCGGACTTCCGCAGCGAACCGCTCTCCTAAACCCGGGCGCCTGGGATTCGTAGAAGAGGATGATCTCAACCAGTTCCACCTCGGCTTCGGGGTGGAACTCGTATCTCATCGTGCCAGGAGCCCCCGGATGTTTGCAAAAACCTGCTCGCCCGGTATGCCCTTGACGCG
>Ga0187893_10003465_pt1 | contig 31959 bp, 32 predicted proteins | sample MA1701074metaG_FD_139574 | JGI IMG/M metagenome (GOLD analysis project Ga0187893, IMG submission 139574) | White microbial mat communities from a basaltic lava cave in the Kipuka Kanohina Cave System on the Island of Hawaii, USA - MA170107-4 metaG ...
GAAGCGTCTCCACTCGGGGTTGGGTTACAGGGTTCCACTAGAGGTCCACAACGAGTGGGTGAACCGGCAGCTCGCAGCATGAAATAACCATAAGTAGCTGTCCGGAAAACGTGGGGCAGGTCAGATCTCTGATCAGCCCCAAACCCAGGCCACGGCCCTGTTCCACCGCGCGCTCGCGCTCACCCTCGAGGGCCAAGCCGAACCCGCGATCGACGCCCTCCGACGCGCCCACACCACCGACCCCACCCAAGCCAACGACTGGCTCCGACTCCTCTTCGAGCTCGTCCCGACCCACCCATCTCTCGCAGCCATCAGCACCGCCCTGCTCGATCTCCGCTAACCACCTCCACCTCAACCCGCCCCGCCATCCACGCACCTCCCAAATTGGGATGGGTGCGGCTCTTCTGGAGGGACCTTGCAGGGTTCCTCTCACCGACTCACCGAACTTCGACTTCGGGCGTATCTCCACCCGAAGTCGAAGTTGGGGACGACGACACCCGGCGGCTCCGCCCATGGTCAACAGGGTGCGGCTGCGGTGGAGTGAGGTCCTGCGACGCCACGGCGTGTGCCGTTGCGGGCGCAGCCGCACGCAACGGCACACCCGCCGAGCGGGATGTGGAAGCTCGCACGGTGTGTGGAGCATCCGCGACGCCTACGTCGTGAATGCTCCACACACCCGGCGGCCGGCGGGGCTGGGCTGCCCGACCTTGCCTTTCGGGCACGCCGATCTGGAACGCAGCGGGTATCTGCCCATGTCCGGTGACATGCCGGTGTCACGCTCCTGGTCACAGGCCCGCCAACGTCCCTTCAAGAGAGCCGCACCCGATTGGGATTACATCGACATCCCGCAACCCGAGTCGAGGCCCCGTTCGAGGTCACGGTCGCGGGTGCGCGGGTTGACGCGGTCGATAGCGCGTTGGCAGTCCCGCCAGTCGCGCAGTTGGGCCAGATCGTCGTGGGGGTGGGGCCGAGGCCGGGTTCGGTGATGTGGTAGCGGTCGCGGTAGGCCTCGATCTGGGCCGCCGCTGTGCGCCAGCGCCTGTGCCCGCGGGTGGATTCGGGCGCCGCGCCAAGGACGTCGGCCAGCCATGGCGGCGCGTCGATGGTGCGGGCGGCCGCGCGTGCTCTGGACCGCCAGCCCAGCTCGGTCATCACTGCCTCGGCGCGGTCGCGGTCGGCGGTGTGGGTCTCGACCCAGGTCCCGAGGCGCTCGCGGACGACGCGTTGGCGAGCAGATCAGCGGTCGCCAAGCAACTCGCGCTCCAGCGATCCCACCTACGGGAGACTGGGAAGCAGCCGCCGGACGAGCCGAGGCGGTAGAACGCTGACCCGCCTTGACGCGGAGGACTGCCTTCGACCGCGGGCATGCAGGGGACGGCCCAGCGCAGCGTCATCTCAACCGAGCTCTAGCGTTGCACCGGACGGGAGCGATCACGCACGACCTCGATATCGACTCAACGGGATTCGTCAAGTCGATCGTCTGCGGCCGGGCCAGCTATTCGGCCAGCCGCTCCGCAGTCGGCCCATAAAGCGGCGAGACATCGCCGCCTTCGATGTCACCTGCCCGTGAGGGCCTTTCTCTACGATTTTCAAGGGCGGCGGCTACGCCGCCGCCAGGCGTACGGACGCGCGCACGGTCGCCCCCTGGTTGCGACGCTTGGGGCGAGGAACGAAGGGCGGGCCTTACGGGCGGGGCTGGCGTCCCGTCCTCGGCCCGCGCGCGACCTACCGATCACGCCCGCACCCCCGCCCTTCTCACGGTCGGTGCCGGTTGGATCGCTTGACTAAGCGGCTACGGATTTCCTTTAGGTGAATCTACGTGCTGTCGAGTACCTCCATGATTTCTGGGGCCAGCCACCGCTTCGATCGCCCTGGCACTCGATCCCACTCTTTAAGGATGTCTAATTCCTCCAATTGCTGCAGCAATAAGTGAGCGCCTTGTGCGGTAATTCCTAGACGCTCGGCGACGAATTTTGCGGTAACAATTGGATTCTCGAATAATAGCTCGACTGCCCCGCTTGCGCGACTCCGGCTTCCCTGGAGCTTTCCACGGTACAGCTCCCTAAGGTCAGCCAGTCGCTCGGCTCTTTCAATGGCGTCCGTTGCCTGAACCGCAACACCATGCAAGAAGAACTGTACCCACTCTTGAACCTCGCCGCGCTCTCGGACGGCTTGGAGGCGGTCGTAGTAGTCGCCTTTGCGAGCCTCGAAGTAGGAACTCATGTATAACAGTGGTTGAGGCAACAAGTCCTGCTCTATGAGGAAAAGGATAATGAGTAGGCGGCCCAGCCGACCATTGCCGTCAAGGAACGGATGGATGGTCTCGAATTGGTAGTGAAGTAACGCTGCTTTGATAAGAGTGGGCAACTCAACGTCTTCATGTATGAACTTCTGCCAGTCCGATAAGGCGTCTTTCATTTCCTCTACGGGCGGCGGAACAAAGACGGCGGTTTCCGGTCGATTGTCCGGTGATCCAATCCAGTTTGGAGATCTCCTTACTTCTCCGGGTAGCCTCTCTTCTCCGCGAACTCCTTCCAAGAGCCGGGCGTGTACCTCACACATGAAGCGAAGACTCAGCGGAAGATCTGAGAGCAAGAGCAGGCCGCGCTCCAAAGCAAGAATATAATTTGTGACCTCTTTGATGTCGGTAGTATCCTTTACGCCCCTCGCATTGGCATCAAAAATGTCTGAAAGGGAGGCTTGAGTTCCCTCGATTCGCGTGCTCGAGAGGGCTTCCCGCGCCACGTAAGGAGCGGCCAAAATGTGTGGATTGGGCAGAAGACGCCCTGCGCCCGCGAGTCGACCGAGGGCGAGATCGGCCTCGGACAAAAGCATCACCGTCCGGGCATTGAGCGCCAGGCGTCTAGGAATCGGTTCGGGGAGGAAAGTGTAGAAGCCGTGCGGCCCTAGCGTCCGGACCACTCGGCCCATGTCTTGGCTGGTGAAGCGGCTGGGATCCATCGCATCCGTAAGGTACAAGCTCTGGCCCTCCCTGTTGAACCTCCTACTGATAGACCCAAGCCGACTTGAAGCTTCACCCCTGAGCTTCAAGTCGACCGGCGGTTTCATTGAAGCTTGGCGTCTGAGCTTCAAGCCAGCTTGGCGCTCCCCTGAAGGTCGAGCCAGAGAGGTACCGGCGTTGGTACGCGTCGCGCAGTCCCCATTAGAGGTTGAACCCGTCGATGTAGGCGATGACTCGCGATGGTGGAGGGCTTGTGCTTCCCACGACCTGGTCCGATGCTCTGGCTGTACCCCGCTGGCGGAGCTCCGCCAGCCCGACGGCCCCTTCGGGGGCCGTTCTTCATTCTGCGGTGCCGGGGTACCTGACAGCCAACTGACTGCCTAGAGCCCGGGTACAGGCGAATCGCGGCGAACTCCAGCACACGCCTGACCAGCGTGTACACGCTGGCACAGATCAGGACAGACGGGTCCAATACGACTGGAAATCGCGAGGTTGGCATTCGAACCACACCCCTGACCAGGAAGAACCAGATCAGACACGCCACCGACAACCCCAAGAACCCAAACGCTGGGGTTGATGACGACTTGACCGCCAAAGTACCGCCTACCGAGCGGATGATCGCGTATGTCCGCACATGCAGGTTGGTCGCCGACCGCGCCGGGACCAGGTTCGACGTACTACACCGGACTCCGCCAAACCGTTGGATGGGAGCTTGAACCGTAGCCGCTCCTGCATGCTCCTGTATCCGGATAGACGGCCCGGACGATCGAATCACGAAGGTTGACGCTCGGCGGGATGCCCGGCGTGCCCGCTTGCTTCCTATCGAAGGGGGCAGTGGCAAGCTCGACGACAACCTCGATGGCGTTGTCCACCGGTTGAGCGGCGGCGCTGAGTGGCGGCCAGGACCAGGCTGGGTGCGGTGGCGGTGCTTGCCGACGCCGGCCGCGTGGGTAAGGCTGCGACCTCTTCAAGGACGGCGGAGAATTATCCGGACTCGGCCGCGGAGGCGTTGCGGGCGGGGCGTGGAAGCCCTGTACCGCCGCCGTGGTGGGAGGTTCAGGTCGAGGGTTTCCGGTCGGCTTGGGCCGCCAGCCACCGGTCGACTTCGGACATGCGGTAGCGCACGTGCCGACCGACGCGATAGCTGACCGGACCCACACCCCGGTAGCGCCACTGATGCAAGGTCGCCGGCGGCAACCCCAGATAGGCGGCGACCTCGGCGAGGATGCGGTTCGGGGAGCTGGCGGCGCTGAAGGTCGAGCGCGTGAACCTGCTGAAGGGCACGGTCCACGTCGTGGAGTCGCTGTCCGAGGTCAACGGTGTGCTGCACCTGAAAGGCACGAAGAACGGCAAGGACCGCACGGTCCTGTTGCCGCGGTTCCTCGCGCAGATGCTTGGCGAGCACATCGGCCGCTATCCCTCACGCGAGGCGCACGTGTTCTCCTCGGCCACCGAGCTGCCGCTGCGCCGGCGGAACTGGTACGCGCGCCAGTTCCGCCCAGTCGTTGACGGCCGGCCCGAGCTCGCCGCAAGACGCGGCCGCGCGTACCGGCCGGCGGTCCCCTCTCCGGTGCCGGAGGACAAGCGGCGGCTGCGGTTCCACGACCTGCGGCACACGTGCGCGGCGCTGCTGAAAATGCGCGGAGTTGTGTCTGGTGCATCATTCGGCGGGTGGCGTGATCGTTGGGGCGTAAGGGGTCTGGGGATGGGGGGGTTGTCGGTCGCGGGTTGAGGTGGGGGCTGAAGCCCAGGCGTGGGCGACATCCCACTGTTGTGTTGCAGGAGATGCCACGATGACGCATCCGGTTTGGTTGCGTCTGATGCCACGAACAAAGGGGAATAGCAGGGAACAACACACACACACTGCTATAGGCATTCAGCACTTTTGGATAACCGCTCACTACCAGTTTCGCGCAAGGCGCGCACCCGAAGGAGATCCAGGAGTGGCTGGGCCACTCGACGATCAAGCTCACGTTCGACCGCTACGGGCACCCGTTCCCGGGGCTCGGCGAGCGGCTCCGCGACGGCTTGGAGCGTGTCTACGAGGAGGCACGGGCTGGAGCTGGTGTGAGCCATACGTGAGCCAAGAGCCGTTTCGCGCCTAGATCCCACACCCTCCGAAACGCCAAACCCCCGGACAACCAGGGGCTTCAATGAGAGCGGACGACGGGATTCGAACCCGCGACCCCCACCTTGGCAATGGTGCTCAAGCGTTGCAGCGACCTGCGGACTCCGGGTCTCTAGCATTCTGACCTGCTGTTTTGCTACTCGACGCGACCGGTTGTTACCCATCGGTTCCTGTTCCCGTGCGCACATGATGTGCACACGGGAACAGGAACCGGTTGCTAGGCGACGAGGCGGAGGCGCTCGTCCAGTTCGCGGACCAAGGGCAGCGTGTCTGTCCCAGTCGGGGAACATGCTGTGCACCGGTGCACCGGTGCACCACCGGCCGGGGGACCCTCGCGCGTCCCTACGACGTACGCCGTGTGTGCGCCTGTCTCGCTCGGGCTACAGTCAGCGCACGAGAAGGTCCCGCGAGGTGCCACCCTCCGGGACCAGGACCGCAAGCCGTGGAGGGGCAGCGGACAATGGACAACGATACGCCCATCGGGAAGCGGATCCGCTACTACCGCCGCCGGATCGGGATGTCACAGGCGGCGCTGGCCGAGCAGGTCGGCCGCTCGGAGTCGTGGTTACAAAAGGTCGAGGCGGGCGACCTACTCATGGACAGCATGTCCGTGCTCTTGGCGCTCGCGCGGGTCTTGAAGGTCGGACCGTGGGACTTGCAACCCAAGCTCGGGTTGCCACCCAATGGTGGCGCACCGAACGAGCCACCCAAGGGTTTCGACGCGATCCATCGCGCCATGTTTACACCCGACGTGGATGTGCCAGTCGACGAGGCCTCACTCAGAGCAGAAGTCCTCCGAGCACGACAGATGGACAGCGAAGGATCCTACGAGGCGTTGGCGATGGTCCTACCCAGCGTGCTCCTGGCTGGCCGCGCGGCGACCGCAGAGGACGAGCCCGTGTACTGGGGCCATCTCGCGGGCGCGTATCAAGTCGCGGCCAGCTTTACCCGTGGTTTCGGCGAGCTGGACCTTGCGCTCCTTACTGGGGATCGTGCGGTCGGTGCGGCCATAAGATCAGGCGACGAAGCGCTCGTGGGACTGTCTCAGCAACGACTGTCGAGCGCGATGCTGACCAAGGGATGGCTCGACGCCGCTGGCGGTGTGGCGTCAGATGCCGCTGATGCGTTGGCGCCGACGAGCAACTCGTCCTCACAGGTTTGGTCCGTGTGGGGCATGTTGCAGATCATCGAGGCGCTTGCGGCGGTTCGCGGCAACGACGCGGCGAGTGCGTGGCGCCTGATGCGGGATACACGCGCTGTTGCAGAGCATCTAGGGTCCGGGCACAACGACTACCTCGAGTCCTTCGGGCCGGCCAACGTAGGCACGATCGAGGTAGCTGTGGCGTTGGAGTCCGGTGATCCCGTGGAGGCGGTGCGGATCGCCGAGCGTCTCGACGTGGAGGAGCTACCCATGCGGGAGCGGCGGGCTCAGGTGCTGCTGACCCTCGCGAAGGCGCACGCGATCCGCGCGAGACATGCAGACGCCGTATTGGCGCTGTTGGCCGCGGAGGACTACGCGCCTCAGGTTGTCCGCTATAGCGGGCAGGCGCACGAGATCGTTCGCATGATCGTGAAGCGCAAGAAGGTGAAGGCCATACCGCAGTTGCGCGGTTTGGTCGACAGACTCGGCGTTACTACCTGGCCCACATAATTCTGTGGGTTGCTGAGGGTCAGCCGCGCCCTGACCTGGTCGGGTTAGCGTCGCGGCATGGGATACACGCGGGAACCCCACACCACAGGCAACCTCGAGCGCACCCCTGAGGGGGACGGGGTGGTGGTGTTCCCGCCCTGCTGTGAGGGCGCCCGCGTGTTCGTCCCGCTCGACGAGGCGCTGCCCCCTGCGAACTCGCAGCTAGTGTGCCCGATCCGCGGCCATGACTGGCTGGTCGAGCTGGTCGCCGACGAGACCACCCAGTGCGGGCTGCGGCCCGTGTGGACAGACCCGGAAACGGTCGCTGCCGCCGCACGCGTGACACGGCTGTCCGACACGGTGAGGCTGACCACGCCCTGCCACGGCGCGCGCGTGGACCTCCCGGCAGACGAGGCCCTCCCCGGCATCCAGTTGCTCGCGACCTGCGCAACCGAGGGACGCCGCTGGCACGTCGAGCTCGTCGTCGACCACGAGGCGGAGGCCGGGCTGCACGCTGTCTGGACGGATCCGGCTGTCCGAAACCTGACATCGACCACTTCGACGACTCCAAGGGGTCGGACGGTGAGCCTACCCGCCGGAGGGGAGGCGCTGCCTCCCGAGTCGCACCCGTCATCGCCTCCCCCTGACGGGTGCGACGCGCCTCCCCTCACGGTCTGGTGAGCGGCCACCCCGACGACGCACGGGACCTGCACTCGCCCCCCGTGCACGGTCCCGCGCGTCACCCGAAGAGCGCGTCGAGGGTGGCATCACACGGGGCCCCCGGGAGTCCCCGCGGCACCGCTTTGCGTTCGGTCGCTGGGTAGGGGTAGGCTGCGCTCGCACGCCGCGCCATGACAAGCTGCGCCAAGTCGCGTCATGCCGAGCCACGCCATGCGAAGGACCCGCCCAGTGCGCACTGGCGGGTCCTTCATCATTTCGGGTTAGAGGAGGCCGCGCCGGTCGAGGTCGGTGATGATCTCGTCACGGCCGACGTCCTCCGGCTGCGCGACCCCTACAGCCATCGAGAAGGCACGCCACTCGCCGATACCCGACCCGGGCCCCGAGCGTGGCGGCGGCTCAAGCGCCGATCGCGCGCCCGCCGCGGCGGGCGCCTGCGGGGTGAGTGGGACCGCGGCCGGCCCGTCGAGGGGCTCGACAGGGGCGGCAGGCTGCGGCTCGTCGAGGACCTGCACCCAGCCGCGGGCGACCCACTCACGGGCGTGGAGCGCCTCGGCCTGGACCAGCTGCCCGGCGGTGTAGGTGATCCCGTCATGGCGGACCTGGGTGCCCTCGGCGACACGGTAACGGCCCATCGCAGATCCCTCCTGTGCTGGCGCGCTCACGGCTTGGTGATCCCGCTCAGCTTGACGATCCCCTCAGCGTTCAACGCGGCGATGTCCATCCGGGCCACGACTCGGAGCGCGGACTGGTCGTATTGGCCGTAGGTCTCACTCAGCACCTGATAGTCGGGTATCACGTCCTGGGCCACTGCGATCTGGCGCACATCCACGAGCAGCGCGAAGGACTCGTTGGCGCCCGCGCCCAGGGTGGTCGGCAGCTCGTTGCTGACCAGCACGCGCCCGCCGAGCAGCTGGTAGGCGCCGGCCTGTGTCGGATCGGGCTGCACCAGGTACTGCCCGTTCGCATCCTTCGTCTTCCGCAGACTCGTGAAGTCGCGGGAGTGCATGAACCATGCGGCGGAGCCGAGGCTGGCGTTGGCGCCCAGCAGCAGCCCGACCGCGTCGTGCAGGTCGTCCACGTTGGGCACGCCGATCCCGGGCATGACCTGGATGCCGCTCGTGTTGGCCAACCCGAGGACGTCGCGGTTGCCGTTCCCGTCCACGGTCCCGGCGCCGAACAACGCGGCACGGTCCCACGCAAGCCCGATCCGACGCACCAAGCTCTCCCCAAGCGCGCGAGCGACACCGACCGCGGCGGAGTGCCTGGCCAGCTCCGAGCTGAACCGGTGCAGCACCTTCAGGCTCTTCAGACTGGCTGGTAGGAGCACCAGTTCGCCGAACTCGGGATTCGACTCGGCGATCAGCTCGTTCTCGGCCCGCCACACATCCGCCAGCGGCCACGCGTCGATGCGGGGGACACGCACAGGCACGCCCTGGGACGGGAACAGCTGACCTCCCAACGTGGTGACCGCGGCCAACACCACGGACAACGATTCGAGCGGCTCCCACAACAGCGAGCGCAGATCCTCCGTGGTCAGCTCGCGGCCGTGGGTGGGACTGAAGGCGCCAGACGGCATGCCACAACCTCCTCAACGATCCGGGGGGGAGGGTCGCGGCGGCTTCTCACCGGTCCCGCGGGGCGCATCAAGCGCTCGGGCCCGAGACGCCGGGCCGGCGGCATCGCGCCACACGGCCCGGGAAGCATCTCGGATGCCCGACCAGCATATCAGCGGATCTGGAGCATTTCGGACAAGGTCTCGCCCATGCCGCGGACCGGCGGCGGACCGATGCGAGCGCCCTGCTCGGCGTCCCCGTAGCTGCGATGCTTCCGCAGATGCGGACGGGCGGCCAGCAGCTCGTCAACCGCCGCGACGATCCGCTCCGGATCCAGCCGGCCATCATCGCCGCGCAGACCCTCGACATCGACGAACCGGGCCAGGTCCTCAGGATCGGCCATCCGGTCCCCGATCGCGTCGACCAGGACCCGCTGGTCACGATCAGCGCGCAACTCGGCCACCTCGACCTCCAGCTCACGCACCCGAATGCGCCGCTGCGCGCTCTCCGACCTGAGCTGGCGCACGTATTGCTCGTCGAATCGGCCTTGCTCGTCCGGCAACGCCTCAAGCTCGGCATCCCCCACATCTGAGGTTGCACCCTCATCCGAGGACTGAAGTCGCTGGTCAACAGCCATAACTACCTCCTTCGATCAGAATCCCAGACCCTCGAGCCTCCGTGGGAGCCAACCCCCGCGGTCTCCGCCCCCTGGACCCGCCCGTTGGGCACCCCCACCCCGGCCGGTCATGGGTGCTCCTTCGTTACGCGGTAAACGCCAATAACGCGGAAAGGTCTACGGTGTCGTGATGCCTTGTTCTTCTTAAGTTTATTTCATGGGTTCACCTTTCCGCGTTATTGGCGTTTACCGCGTACAGCACGGTGACGGGTCTGCCGCCTGTCGGATGCTGCTCGATGACCACCAGGCCACGGTCTACGAGGTCCTCGATGGCACGGTCCAGGCGGGCCGAGGAGACGTTGCGGGCGAACAGCTCGCGCGCTTGGTTGCGGGTATACCCGTCGTGCCCGGCAGCGCGTACCGCTGTGAGCAGCCGGTCTGCGGTCGGGTCGCCGACCGCGTCGCCGAAGATGTAAGCGGCCGAGTCCTCGCAGTACCGCCACGCGGCACGGGCGGCGTCGAGGTGCGCGGTGTCGATGACCCGTGAGCCGTCCAGGAGCGCGTAGGCGACGGACAGGCGCAGCATCTGTGCCTCGGCGCGGGCGGTCACGGCGCCGAACAGCCCGTCCGCCTCGTCGTCGATCGCGTCGTAGACCTCGCGCCACAGCTGGGCGGCATCGGCGCTACGGTGCATCCGCTGGATACCCACGGTGCTCGTGATCGCCAGGCCGAGCCGGGCACCGAGGTCACGAATGATCGCGGGGTCGAGGTTGCCGCCGTCGGGCAGCTTGTGGGGGCGGCGGGCGCAGACGAACAGGAACCGGTTCGCGAACCCGTTGGCGGCCTCGGTGTCGCTCATGCTCCGGCGGAGCTCTTCGGCGGTGATGTGCCCGAGCACGCAGATGTGCGTGTTCTCGGCGCGCAGGGGCTTGCTGCGGGTCTTGTTCTCGAGCACGTCACCGTCCCATGCCTGGCGGATCACCATCGACAGGATGGACGTCTCGCGGGCGGCCACGCGCAGGACGCGTGCGAACTCGGGCTCGACCACGAACGCGCGCTTGTCCACCGTCTCGGCGCTGCGGTCGGAGACGGCTTCGATGAGCGCCTCGCCGGAGCCGAGCCCCCCGAACCGCTGCGGGTCGCCGACGTCGGAGTTGACTGCGGCGAACACCCGGTTCGTCTCCGCCTCGGAAGTGCCCTTCCGGGCCCGGGCGGTCTTGCCGACGATCAAGGCGTTCAGGCGGGCGGGGTGCTCGTCCGCCGGCGAACGCGTGCGGTCCTGGGCCGACGTAGGCGCCGAAGCGGACGAGCAGGGTGACGAGAAGCGCGGCCGGGTCGGCCTCGGTGTGCGGCTCGATCGCCGCGACGATCTCGCCGCCCAGCCCGTGACGAGCCGCTCTATGAAGAACCGGCCACGGCCGCTCTAGCGGAGCACAGGTAGGTGACCTGGGGGAATGCTCCCCGTGGTGATCGGCCTCCTTCGCATGGGCAACCGATGGCGGGCAGTTGGGGTAGCCGTCGAGCGGAGGCGGCTCGGGCAGCGGCGGCCGGTCCCCCAGCTCGGCGAAGTCGCGCGGGTCGTGTTGGCCTTCGACGCGCAGGGCCATCACGCGGCCTCGCTGGGGCGGGTCAGGTCGCGCAGCACGTCGGCCAGCTGCGGGTCCAGGGGGCCGAGCCGGTGCGCCAGCCGCAACGCGGCTACCGTCTCGGCGCTGCCCCACCGCTGGTAGTAGACCCGCAGCGCCGCAAGTTTACCCTCAACCTCGACTTGAGGGTTGCCGAGGACCTCGGCCGCCAGATGATGGCGGTGCGAGTGCCACGGGCAGGGACGGTCCTGCAGCCAGGCGTGCGGCCCAGAGTCGAGGGTCAGCAGCGGCGGGGGTCGCCGGCCAGACCGAAGCCTCGTGTTAGGGTACATGGCGGAGCCTTCGAGCCGGTCGCGCGGTCATGGATCCCACAGCCCCCGCCACACACGGGGGCTGTCCCATTTGCGCGCTCACGCAACCGACCTCGGGTCGACGCGGCTCTCGAGCCAGCGCTTCACATCGGCCTTCCGGTAGCGGATGTGCTTGCCGAGCTTGATGGCGGGCGGGTCCTCTTTGCGGTGCCTCCAAGCCCGCACGGTCTTCAGCGGTACGCCAAGGTAAGCGGCGAGTTCGCAGGGACTGAGGAACTTGTCGTCATCGGAAGCACTCACATGCTCTCCGTTTCATAGATCAGACTCAACGAAACCGAACATAGCGCATGAGCGCCCGTCAGTGCTATAACCGGTCACATGATCCCTGATTTAGAGAATGGAGTGTAGGGATGGATCCCGCAATGAGACCCGGAGAGGTTGTCGCTCGGCGAGTACGCGAGGTGCGTTCAGAGCGGCGGTTGACGCAACGCCAGCTTGCTGACCGGCTACAACAGCTTTGGGGCGATGCCGGTGCACACTGGCCGAAGCCCCTAGCTCGCGCCACCGTAGCGAAGGTCGAGAACGTCGAGCGAGGTGTACTCGTCGAGGATCTACTCGCCATCGCGCTCGCGCTCAACGTGAGCCCCTCGAATCTTCTCCTGCCAGCGGACGATGTCCAACCGGTCGCCCTTGTTCCAACCGTGGAGGAGCGCGCAGCCTGGGTGCGCGATTGGATCTACGGCCGTGTGGCCCTCCCGCTCGACCAGGCGGACGAGGGCGAGTTCATGCGCCATGCGCCAGAGCCGGAGCAACGCGTGTACCGCGCCGGACTCCACGAGGTCCTCCTCGATTTGGCCGAGCTACGGACGTTCGTGCTCGACGCGCTCGACCGCCGACACCCGACCAGCAACGCCCGCCAGCATCCGATGGAGGCGGCCGAGGCGCTCAGGAGGTCGGCAGCCCGAGTGGCGGCGTCGGTGGAAAGACTCGCGGACCGGCTCAAGGTCGAGATCCGTCAGCACGAGGGGAGCGAGTGATGGCATCAATTTTCAAACGCTGCGGCAGCTGTCACAAGAGCGGCTTCGTGGACGAGAAGGGCAGAGCACGTAAGACGTGCGCGCTCTGCGGCGCGCGTGAGGGAGTCTGGCAGGTTCGTTACAGAGACCCTCAAGGCAAGCAGCGTGCGAAGCGATTCGCGAGGAAGGTAGACGCGGAGGAGTTCGCAGCGAGCACTGAGACCGACATGCTACGCGGTAGTTGGGTCGATCCTGACCTCGCGAAGACGACGTTCGGCTCCTACGTCAAGACCTGGCTACCCTCCACCAGCCACCTCGCGCCGAACACACGGCTCAATATCGAGGGGCGGTTGAACAACCACCTGCTCCCCTACTTCGGCGAGTTGCCGCTCGGCGCGATCCGCCCGGCGCACGTCCGCGGGTGGGTCGCGGAGATGGTCGGGAAGGGTCTGGCGCCCGGCACGGTGACCGCGGCGTACCGCACGCTCGGGAAGATCATCCGCACGGCCGAGATCGACGGGCACATCGTCCACTCGCCGCTCGTGGGGATCGACCTGCCCAAGGAGGTCGCCCGGGCGGAGATGGTGTTCCTGACCGCCGCGGAGGTCGCCGCGGTGGCCGAGGCGGTCGATCCGCGCTACCGGGCGCTGATCTACACGGCCGCCTACACCGGGATGCGGTTCGGAGAGCTCGCGGCGCTGAAGGTCCAGCGCGTCAACCTGCTCAAGGGCACCGTCCACGTCGTCGAGTCGCTGTCCGAGGTCAACGGTGTACTGCACCTGAAGGGCACGAAGAACGGCAAGGACCGCACGGTCCTGTTGCCGCGGTTCCTCGCGCAGATGCTCGGCGAGCACATCGGCCGCTACCCCTCACGCGAGGGGCACGTGTTCTCCTCCGCGACCGGGCTGCCACTGCGCCGACGCAACTGGTACGCCCGGCAGTTCCGCCCAGTCGTGGACGGCCGGCCCGAGCTCGCCGCAAGACGCGGCCGCGCGCACCGGCCGGCGGTCCCCTCGCCGCTGCCGGAGGACAAGCGGCGGCTGCGGTTCCACGACCTGCGGCACACGTGCGCGGCGCTGCTCATCGCGCAGGGCGCGCACCCGAAGGAGATCCAGGAGTGGCTCGGGCACTCCACGATCAAGCTCACGTTCGACCGCTACGGGCACCTGTTCCCGGGCCTCGGCGAGCGGCTCCGCGACGGACTCGAGCGGGTCTACGCGGGTCTACGAGGAGGCCCGGAAGTTTGGCTGATGTGCACACGGTGTGCACAGGAGCTTCTCCGTGCGCCGGAGCGCGTGACCCCAGAACTATCAAAACCCCTGATTCACCAGGGGCTTCAATGAGAGCGGACGACGGGATTCGAACCCGCGACCCCCACCTTGGCAAGGTGGTGCTCTACCAACTGAGCCACGTCCGCAGTGACGGTACGTCACATCTTGCACCGGCGGGGGGCGGCTCGCAAGCTGGCGGGCGGGTTAGCGGCCGGTGGAGCCGAAGCCGGCGTCCGCGCGGTCGGTGGCGTCGAGGTCGTCGACCTCCTCGACGTGGACGGTCTCGACGCGCTGGATCAGGAGCTGCGCGATGCGGTCGCCGCGGGCGAGGTGGGCGGGCTGGGTGGGGTCGAGGTTGATGAGGATGACCTTGATCTCGCCGCGGTAGCCCGCGTCGATGGTTCCTGGGGCGTTGACCAGCGCGATCCCGTGACGCGCGGCGAGGCCGGAGCGCGGGTGCACGAGGCCGGCGCAGCCGGGCGGGATGGCGACGGCGAGGCCGGTGGGGACGACGGCGCGCTCACCCGGGGCGAGCGTCACGTCGCACCGCACGGAGAGATCGAGCCCGGCGTCGCCTGGATGCGCGTAGGCGGGGAGGGGTAGCTGCGGATCGAGCCGGCGGACCCGCAACGTGCGCGGGCAGCGTTCCTCCGTATCCGAGGGAACGTTGCGGCGAGCGGGCCCAGCCCCACCAGAGCGCTGCGCGGCATCATGCATGGTGCGTACCTTCAAAGGCGTTTGGACAAGCGGATGGATCGGGGATGGACTGTAGGGCACACGCACATGGTCGAGACCTGGCCTACGAGTTCTCGGGAGGCGACGGATGCAGGCACTGACGCACCAGGTCTGGGAAGAGCACTACGTGACCATCCGCTCCTACGTGCTCGAGCGGTGGCCAGGCGTAGACCGCCTCGATCTCGAGGCCATCGCAGACGATTACGCCGGCCTGCTCGAGCTGGTCCAGCGGGCGACGGGCATGACGGCCGACGACGTCAACCGTGAGGTACGGACACTGGACGTCCCTGAGCTGAACATCGGCGCGGGTGACAGCGAGCCCGCCGACGACGGGCGGGCGAGCGTCGCGCAGCTGCGACTCGGCCAGGGCTTCATGGACCGCGAGCGCGACCGGATCGTGCGCCGGCTGGAAAAGCTGAACCGCCGCCTCAAGCGCTTCCCCGCGGAGGGCACGGACCTGTTGTTGACGGTCAAAGAGCGCGACAGCACCTCTCAAAAGGTCACGTTGGAGTGCCACTTGCCCCGCTATACGCCATTCATTGCGACATCGGCCAACCCAGACCTTCGCGCCGCGTTGACGGAGGTCCGCGAGGAGCTCTGGCGCCAGATCGACGACGCCGCGAGCCAGCGGCGACGGAAGGGCTAGGACGGCTGGTAAGGCGTCCCCGATAGCCGGGAGAGCGCGCCCATGAACTCGTGGGCCGCCTCAAGAAGGTCTTCGCCTGGGAGGATGTACCGGGGCTTGCCGATGACGATCCGCACGCGCGGGCGGCGCCACGGCCGCCATTCCCGCAGCCGCGGGCCCGCGGTGCCGATCATGGCGGTCGGTACCACGGGAGCGCCCGTCTCGGAGGCGAACTGGGCGGCGCCGCGGCGGGCCCGACCCATCGGGCCCGGCGAGAGCTGGCCCTCCGGCACGATCCACAGAAGCCCGCCCGCCCGCAGGTGGCACCTCGAGTCCGGGACCGCGCCTTGGCGGGTGACGAACGCGTCGAACAGGTAGAACGCGCCGCGCACGGCCGCGTAGGGATTGGGCTTGGCGATGACGCGGACCCGCGGGGAGATGCAGAGGGCGAGGGGCCCGTCGAGATAGCTCGGATGGTTCGAGACGAGGATGGCCGCGCCGCTCGGCACCTCGCCTTCGATGCGGATCCTGCAGCCCAGGGCCAAGACGATCCGCCCGACGAGCCAGCAGCCCAAGAACAGCAGCCTGCGCCACACCGGCCGATGCACCCTCGCCTCCCTTCCCCTGAACGCGCTCCCTCGCCATTGTGCAGAGTTAGGCCGGTATACCGGCCTAACTCTGCACAGTGCAGGAAAATGCCGGCTGGGCGGTGTGGCGGGGACATGGGGCGTCGATCGGGTGGCGTGACTAGACTTACCGCCGGGTGCCCGGACAGAGCGTTGGATGGAGTTTTCGGGCGCGCAGGACTTCATTGACATGGAGGGCATGGATGAGGGGACGTCCCCGGTGGGGGATCGCCTGGCTCGCGCTGCTGTTGGTCGCTGGGTGCGCGAGTGCCGGTGACGGCGCGTTGCCGCAGAACGCGCTCGACCCGGCTGGGCCGGTCGCCAGGATCCAAGACCGCCTGTGGGACCTCGTCTTCCCGGTCGCCGTGGTGGTGTTCATCCTGGTCCAGGGCCTGATCATCGTCGCCGTGGTGAAGTTCCGTGACCGCGGGGAGGACCGCCCGCCGAGGCAGATCGCGGGGAACACCAGGCTCGAGGTCATGTGGACGATCATCCCGGCCTTGATCCTGGTGGGGATCGCCGTGCCGACGATCGCCACGATCTTCCAGCTGGCCGGCCCACCCGCGGACGACGCGCTGACGGTCCGCGTGATCGGCAAGCAGTACTGGTGGCAGTTCGAGTACCTGAACGCCGGCCCCGGCGAGCCGATCCGCACCGCGAGCGAGCTGCACATCCCCATCGACCGAGAGGTCTTCATCGAGCTTGAGGGCCGCCCCGGCGAGACCGAAGATGTCGTGGACGTCATCCACAGCTTCTGGGTGCCACGCCTCGCGGGGAAGCAGGACTACGTGCCCGGCCACATCCGGACGATGAGGATCCAGGCCGACGAGCCTGGCACCTACCAGGGCCAGTGCGCCGAGTTCTGCGGCCTGTCCCACGCCGACATGCGGTTCGCGGTGATCGCGCACGAGCCGGCGGACTTCGACGCGTGGCTCGCGACCCAGCGGGCGCCCGCCGGGGAGCCGACCTCCGGGCTCCTCCGCCAAGGCGAACAGTTGTTCTCCCAGCAGCAGTGCTTTACCTGCCACACGCTCGACGGCCACCCCGACAACGCCAACGCCCGGACCGGTCCGGCCCTCACCCACTTCGCCGAGCGCCAGAAGTTCGCCGGCTATACCTACGACCGGACGGACGAGAACCTGCGTCAGTGGGTCTCGAACCCACAGTCCCTGAAGCTCGGCGCCCAGATGCCGCCCTACGGAACCGGTGTGGCGCTGAGCGACCAAGAGCTCGACGCCCTCGTCGCGTACCTGCAGAGCCTTGACTGAGATGCACGGACCGCCCCCAGACCTGACCGCGAAGTCGCCGACAGAAGCGCGCTCGACGCCTCACCGCTCCAAACCAGAGGAAGACGACAGATGACCGCGATCGCAGACCCGACCAAGGCGGTGGCCCGGCGCCCGTTCTTCGCACGGCCGACCGCGACGACCGGGCCCTGGAGCTGGTTCACGACGGTCGACCACAAGAAGATCGGGATCCTCTACGGTGTCACGGCCTTCACGTTCTTCATCGTCGGCGGGCTCGAGGCGCTGCTGATCCGCTCCCAGCTCGTCCGGCCCAACGGCACGATCCTCGACGAGAACCTGTACAACCAGATCTTCACGATGCACGGCCTCACGATGATCTTCTTCGCCGTGATGCCGCTGTCGGCCGCCTTCTTCAACTACCTGCTCCCGCTGATGATCGGGGCGCGGGACGTGGCGTTCCCCCGGCTCAACGCCTTCAGCTACTGGGTGTTCCTCGCCGCGGGGCTGTTCCTGTACTCGAGCATCCTCTTCGAGGGGATGCCGGACGGCGGGTGGTTCAACTACGCGCCGCTGAACATCATCGGCCCAGACCCGCTGTCCCTGGCAGGTGCTGGCCCGCAGATCCACCAGGCGCGGATGCTCTACTACTCGATGGGCCTGCAGATCGCGGGTATCGCGTCGTTGGCCTCGGCGGTGAACTTCATCGTCACGATCCTCAACATGCGGGCGCCAGGCATGACCCTGATGCGGATGCCGGTGTTCGTGTGGATGACGTTCGTCACCTCGTTCCTGCTGCTGTTCGCGATGCCCGTGATCGGGATCGCGCTGTGGCAGCTGATGCTGAGCGTGCGGTGGGAGGTCCCGTTCTTCGACGCCACGAACGGTGGGGACCCGGTGCTGTGGCAGCACATGTTCTGGCTGTTCGGCCACCCGGAGGTCTACATCCTCATCTTGCCCGCGTTCGGGATCGTGAGCGAGATCCTGCCCACCTTCGCGCGTAAGCCCATCTTCGGTTACGCGGCGATGGTGTTCTCGGGCATCGCCATCGGCTTCATGGGCTGGGGCGTCTGGGCGCACCACATGTTCACCGTGGGCCTCGGCCCCGTCGCGAACACCGCGTTCGCCCTCACGACCATGTTCATCGCGGTCCCGACCGGGGTGAAGATCTTCAACTGGATCGGCACCCTGTGGGGTGGCCAGCTGCGCTTCAAGACGCCCATGCTGTTCGGCATCGGGCTGGTCGCGATGTTCACGATCGGCGGGCTGTCCGGGGTCACCCACGCGGTCGTGCCGCACGACACCCAGCAGCAGGACACGTACTACGTCGTCGCGCACTTCCACTACGTGCTGTTCGGCGGCGCGATCATGGGCCTGTTCGGTGGCGTGTACTACTGGTGGCCGAAGATCTTCGGGTGGATGCTCGACGACCGCCTCGGCAAGGTCCACTTCTGGACGATGCTCGTCGGCTTCAACCTGACGTTCGGGCCGATGCACATCCTGGGCCTGAACGGCATGCCTCGCCGGATCTACCGCTACGACGCCGGGATGGGCTGGGACCTGTGGAACCTCGTGTCCACGGTCGGAGCGTTCTTGATCGCGGCATCCATCCTTGTGTTCATGAGGAACGTCGCGTCCAGCCGTCGCCAAAAGGTGCCGGCCGGGAACGACCCGTGGGACGCCCGGACCGTCGAGTGGATGACCAGCTCGCCACCGCCACCACACAACTTCGACGAGGTGCCCGTCATCACCTCACGCGACGAGCTGTGGCACCGCAAGTACGCGGGCGACGACGGCGAGAAGGTGCCGGTACCCGCCGGAGCCTCCCAAGACCACGGCGAGCATGGAGGCCATGAAGGGCACGGCATCCACATGCCAGATCCGTCCTACTTCCCGCTGATCGTCGCCGCGGGCATGCCGATCGCCGCGTACGGCACGTTCTACGAGGGCCCAGGGATGGTGATCCTGCTGGCCATCGGCGGGGCGATCACGCTGTTCGGCATCTTCGGCTGGGTTCTCGAGCCGACCGCCGAGTAAGGACGCGACAGTGGCAACCGACGCATACACCGCGAAAGAAGCGGACGTCATCCATCCCGAGACGGCGCTGGGCATCTCGAACCCCAAGCTGGGCATGTGGGTCTTCATCGGGTCGGAGTGCCTGTTCTTCGGCGCGATGATCTCGACCTACCTGCTGTACGTCGGGCGCACGCAGGACGGGCCGACCCCGGTGTCGATCTTCGACATCCCCTTCACGTCGGTCAGCACGTTCATCCTGCTGATGTCGTCGCTCGCGATGGTGCTCGCGCTGGCGGCGGTGCAAGCCGGCGACATGCGCCGGTTCCGGATCTGGATCCTGGCGACGGCGCTGCTCGGGGCTACATTCCTGTCGGGCCAGTTCTACGAGTTCACGATCTTCGTCGCCGAGGGCATGAAGGTGGAGACCAGCCCGTTCACCTCCTCGTTCTACATGCTCACCAGCTTCCACGGGCTCCACGTGGCGATCGGGGTCCTGATGCTCGTCGCGCTGTGGGCGACATCGATGGGCGGCCGCATAGGGCCCCAGAACTCCGAGGTCGTCGAGAACATCGGTCTGTACTGGCACTTCGTCGACATCGTGTGGATCCTGATCTTCACCGTCATCTACCTGATCCCCGTGGGCTAAGGAGGCCCTATGGCTGAAGAGGAAGGTCACTCCCACCCGGGGGTCGGCCAGTACGTCGAGATCGGCGTGATCCTCGCGGTGCTGACCGGCATCGAAGTGACGATGTACATCTACCGCGAGCCGCTCGGCCCCAGCATCACGACCCCCGCGCTGCTCATCTTGACCGCGATCAAGTTCATGCTCGTCGTGCTGTGGTTCATGCACCTCCGGTTCGACCACAAGATGTTCCGCCGGGTGTTCTTCTTCGGCGTGGGCCTCGCGACGTTCGTGTTCGGGATCGTCGGCGCGATGTTCTACCTCGGAGGCATCGGGTTCTGATGCCCGCCCAAGCGCCGTCACTGGCTTGGCAGCCGCACCCCGACGTGTGGCTGCTGGTCGTCGCGCTGCTCGGCGGCTACGCGTACGCGCTGTCCAGCTGGGGCCCGCGTTATACCCAAGGACCCGCCGCGACCAGGCGGCAGCGCCTGTACTTCGCGCTGGGCGTGCTCGTGCTGTGGGTCTCGGCGGAGTGGCCGGTCCACGACATCGCCGAGCGCTACCTCTACAGCGTGCACATGGCGCAGCACATGGCGTTCCAGTTCCTGGCCCCGCCATTGCTGATCCTCGGCACGCCGGGCTGGCTGATGCGCGTGCTGCTGCGCCCCAAGCCAGTCTTCGCGGTCGCACGCTTCATCACCCGAGGGTTGCCGGCGTTGGTGGCCGTGAACATCGTCGTGGCGATCTCGCATACTCCTGCCTGGGTCAACGCGACCGTGCACAACGGCCTGCTGCACTTCGGCGCGCATGTGTTGATCGTCTGCGTGTCGGTGTTGATGTGGTGGCCCGTGCTCAGCCCGCTGCCCGAGCTTCCGCACCTGTCGTACCCCGGCCGGATGGTGTACCTGTTCGGCCACTCGATCGTGCCGACCGTGCCGGCGTCGTTCCTCACGTTCGCCAGCGTCCCGCTCTACACGTCGTACCTGCAAGCGCCGCGCCTGTACGCATGGCTGACGCCGGTACAGGACCAGCAGATCGCCGGGCTGCTCATGAAGATCGGAGGCGGGTTGATCATCTGGTCCGTGATCGCCGTCCTGTTCTTCCGTTGGCAGCACGAGGAGGAGTCGGGCGGGCCCGACCTGCTGTACTGGCGTGACCTCGAGCCCAACGTCCGCACCCCGGAGCCCACCGGATGATGACCCCTGAGTTCCGCACCCGGGTGTTCACACCCCTGATCCTGCCGCTCACCGTCGTCGGCGTGATCCTCGCGTTCGCGCTGTCCCTCAGCCGCGTGCTGCTAGCCGTCCCCGAGGTCGTATCGACCATCACGGCCATCGCGGTGGCGGGCTACATCCTGCTCATCGCCGGGCTGGTCGCCGCGCGGCCGAGGATCACTCCCCGCGCGCTCGGCGTGGGGCTGGTGCTCGGGTTCGCGGGAGTGCTCGCGGCCGGGGCGATCTCGAGCTCCGCGGGGATGCGGTCCCTTGAGGAGGAGTCCGCCGAGGGCGGGGAGGTGCCGGCCCCACCGGTCGGTGTGGAGATTCCCGAGGGCGCCCTCTTGTTCGCTGCGGGCACGGGGCTGGAGTTCACCGAGGCCCCCACCACCGCGACGGCCGGCGAGGTCACGATCGCGCTTGACAACTCCGGCGGCCTGCCCCACAACGTGACGATCGAAGGGGTGAACGGCGATCGACCGATCGTCGAGGCGACCAACGCCGTCGAGGTCGGCACGGTCACCCTCGACCCCGGCACGTACACCTTCTACTGCAGCGTGCCCACCCACCGCGAGGGCGGGATGGAAGGCAGCCTCACCGTTGAGTAGCGGCTTTTTCCTGCACTGTGCAGGATTAGGGCATGACCAGATCCTGGTTCACGCGCCGGACGTTCTACGTCGACGATCTCGACCTCGCCGAGCTCGCCGCCCGAAAGGACGCCTCCCAGCAGCGAGTCAGCGTCGTGCTCCCGTCGAGGAACGAGGCGGACACCGTCGAGGGGGTCGTCGCCTCGGCGATGACGCTGCGTGACACGCTGGTCGACGAGATCGTTCTGCTGGATGGCGGATCGACCGACGACACGCGGAAACGAGCGGAGCGGGCCGGCGCGACGACGTACGACGACAGCGAGGTGCTCAGCCACCTGGGGCCGGGACTCGGCAAGGGTGACGCGCTGTGGCGCAGCCTGGCCGTCACCAGCGGCGATCTCGTGGTCTTCGTCGACACGGATATCCGCAACCCGACCCCCCAGTTCGTGTGGGGGCTCCTCGCCCCGCTGCTGCTCGACCCCCAGATCATGCTGGTCAAGGGGTTCTACGAGCGCCCCTTGGAGGCCGGCGGCGTGTTGCAGCCGACGGGCGGTGGGCGAGTCACCGAGCTGACCGCGCGCCCGTTGCTCAACCTGTTCTGGCCCGAGCTCGCGCAGGTTGCGCAACCCCTGGCGGGCGAGTACGCGGGGCGGCGTGACCTGCTGGAGTCCATCCCGTTCTTCACCGGCTACGGCGTCGAGATCGGCATGCTGATCGACACCCTCGCGGCGGTGGGCATCGACGGGATCGCGCAGGTGGACCTCGGCGCCCGCGTCCACCACAACCAGCCGATGCCTGCCCTGTCACGGATGGCCTTCGGGGTCGCTCAGGTCGCGATGCGCCGCCTCGCCGCGGCTGGCCGCGCCGTCGACGAGCAGGTGCCCGACACCTTCGTGCAGTTCCTGCGGGGGGAGGACGGCCGCCTCCAGCTCGAGCAGCGGCGGGTCGAGATCGTGGAGCGCCCGCCGTTCCGCTCGATCTGACGCTAGGCCGGCCAGCGAGCGACGTGGTAGGCACCGGCGAGGCGTAATTCCGGCCCCCAACTTCGACTTCGGGACGCATGGCGCCCGAAGTCGAAGTTGGGGGATGAGATCCACGTATTTCCTCAAGCCTCACGACGCTCATGTCCTGGATGGAAGGGGTGAAGCATGCCTTCCATACAAGACTTACGCGCAAGGAGCTTGTCGTGATCAAGTCGAAGTTGTCGCGGCTCTTCGTAAATCTCTCCACCGCGGTCGATCAGCGGGTGCGGTGGGACCGCCTGCCCACCCCGCTCGGGATACTCGTGCTCATCGGCCTCAAGGACGCGTTACGCCAGCAGAACCTTCACGATCCCGTCGCGGCGCCCTTACCCGCCAGTGAGCGGCTCACCGCGAACGCGCTGGTCGCCCGCACGGCCGACGGGTCCTTCAACGACCTGGCGCAGCCCCGGATGGGCGCGGCGGGCACGCACTTCGGGCGCAACGTCCCCTTGGACCGGGCCCACCCGGAGACGTTGCCCGACCTGATGACCCCCAACCCCCGGACGGTCAGCCGCGAGTTGCTGACCCGTGACGAGTTCAAGCCCGCCAGCACGTTGAACGTGCTCGCTGCCGCGTGGTTGCAGTTCGAGACCAGGGACTGGTTCAGCCATGGCCCGTCGGAGGTCGAGAAACCCTGGGAGGTCCCGCTCGACGACGGTGATCCGTGGCCCGAGCGGCCTATGCGCATCCGACGCACGCCGCGCATCGACGCCCCAGCCGGCTCAGGGCTACCGCCTACGTTCGCGAACGTCGAGACGCACTGGTGGGACGCCTCGCAGCTGTATGGGAGCGACGCGAAGTTCCAGCACATGCTCCGCTCTGGCACGGACGGCAAGCTCCAGCTCACCGCCGAGGGCATGCTCCCGTTCGATCCCACCCAGTTCCCGGACGCGCCGGGCGGTATCGACGGGTGGTGGGTGGGGCTCGCGCTGCTCCACACGCTGTTCATGCGTGAGCACAACGCCGTCTGCGATCGTCTCAAGAGCGAGTTCCCCACCTGGTCCGACGACGACCTGTTCGACCACGCGCGGCTGATCGTCGCCGCCCTGATCGCGAAGATCCACACGGTTGAGTGGACGACGGCGATCCTGGGTCATCCCACGCTGCAGATCGGGATGCGCGCCAACTGGTGGGGCCTTGCGACGGAGCGGCTGCACCGCCTGGTCGGCCGGATCAGCTCGAGCGAGACCGTGAGCGGGATCCCGGGATCCGCGACCGACCACTACACCGCGCCGTACAGCATGACCGAGGAGTTCGTGGCCGTCTACCGGATGCACCCCCTGATCCCCGACGACTACGAGCTGCGATCCGCGACCGACGGCTCGGTGACGCGGAAGTGCACCTTGCGCGATCTCGCCGGGACCCGCACGCAAGGAGTGCTGGACCAGGTCCCCATGACCGACCTGCTCTACTCCTTCGGAACGGCGTATCCTGGCGCCATCACGCTGGGCAACTATCCGCGCGCCCTGCAAGTGCTGGAGAAGATCGACGGTAGCCGCATCGATCTCGCCGCGATCGACATTCTCCGCGTCCGCGAGCGCGGCGTGCCGCGCTACAACGAGTTCCGTGAGCTCCTCCGTCTCCCGCGTGTCGAGACGTTCGAGGCGCTGACGGACGACCCGGTGATGGCACGGAAGCTGAAAGAGGTCTACGCCGGGGACATCGACAAGGTCGACCTGATGATCGGAATGTATGCGGAGCGCCCGCCGGAGGGCTTCGGGTTCAGCGATACCGCGTTCCGCATCTTCATCGTGATGGCCACACGCCGCCTGAAGAGCGACCGCTTCTTCACCACCGATTACACCCCGGGTGTCTACACCCAGGCGGGGCTCGACTGGATCGCCGATAACACTATGTCCACGGTGCTGCTCCGCCACTTTCCCGGGCTCGCGCCCACCTTGAGGGGCGTCGATAACGCGTTCGCGCCGTGGGCACGCATGGAGGGATGAGATGATGAATCGGGTCGCATTGCAGCCCAGCGCTCGGCCACAAGGAAGGGGGCTCAGCCCCCACCGCGCCGCGCGAATCCTCGCCGTCATCAGGTTGGTCAACGGCGGCGCCGCGCTCTTCACGCCGCACGCCATGGCCCGTCGGTTCGGGGTGAACCCCGACGTCAACCCGGCCGCGATCCACATCCTGCGGCTCTTCGGCGTCCGCACGGTCGTCCTGGGCGCCGAGCTGCTCCTCGCGGGGAAGGCGCCACGCCGGGAGCTGCTCACCATCGGCGTCGGCATCCACGCCGCCGACACCGCCGCCGCGGTGGCGGCGGGCCTCCGCCACGAGCTCCCCGCCCGCGGCGCGATCGCCGGCGCCCTGATCTCCTCCATGAACACCGCGCTGGCCATCCGCTCCCTGAGGTGACCCCCGAACTCCGACTTAGGGGAGTATGCGCCCCTAAGTCGGAGTTAAGGTCAATCGCTGGGGCGTTGGCGGAGCCAGCGGACGCCGTACGGGGGGACGTCGACCTCGACGTGGCCGTCGGGAGCGACCGCGAGCGTGTGGCCGGGGTTGCACAGGTCGTCGAGCACACCCGACAAGTGGGCGCCCTGGGTGGGGCAGGTGTCGAGTCGCTGCTCCTTGCCGGACAGGTTGTGGATGCACAGGACCCGGCTGGAGCCGTCGGGCGAGGTTCGTTGGATGACGAACAGCGGGGAGGGGCCGTTGACCACGGTTTGCAAGCCGTTGGGGTGAAAGGCCGGCTCGGTGACGCGGGTCTTGATCTTCTCCAGCAGCCGGGTGAACACCTGATGGCGGAAGCTGGCCGGATCGGCGAGCTCGGTCTCCAGCTCGGCGCGGTTCAGCTTCTGTCGATTGACCGATCGCAGCTTGCCGGTGGCGGCGATGCCATCGGTCCAGTTGCGGCTTCCGAGCAGCGAATGGACGTAGATCGCGGGGATGCCGGCGAGGGCGAGCAGCACGGAGTGCGCGGAGACGAAGCGGTCCACCTGCCGGTCCATGGGCTCTTCGGAGCTGGTCTCGGTGAGCGCGTCGAAATAGACGGCATTCAGCTCGTAGGGGCTGAAGCCGCCGTCGGGCCCCGCGCGGTAGGACACCCCGCCACCATGGGTGGTAGCGAGCTCACAGAGGTGCCTGATCTCGGATGGCGTGAGGATGCTCTCGACCGATCGCACACCGATCCCGTCGTGCGATCCAAGGAAGTTCAGGAAGGTCGTCTGGTCGGAGGGGGTATGCAACCCCATCGCCCATTCCCGCAAGGGGCGAGCGTCCGCAAGGTGAAAGGCCGACAAGACCAACGGCGGCAACGCGAACTGGTAGACGAGGTGCGCCTCGTCCGTCCCGTCGCCGAAGTAGCTCAGGTTCTCGTCGTGCGGCACGTTGGTCTCGGTCAGCAACAGCGTGCCAGGCGCCGCGGCGTCGAGCATCGCGCGCCACAGATGGACGATCGCATGGGTCTGGGGGAGGTGGACGCACGAGGTGCCGATCTGCTTCCACAGGAAGGCCACCGCGTCGAGCCGCACGATGCCGGCCCCACATCTCACGAAGTCGAGCAACGCTCTGGTGCTCTCAAGCAGGACGTAGGGGTTGGCATAGTTGAGGTCGATCTGGTCAGCGGAGAACGTCGTCCACAGATGGAGGGGCCCGTCGGGGGTTTCGACCGGCGTGAGCAGCGGTGAGGTCCGGGGCCGCGTCACCGCCGACAGGTCGAGGTTGGGGTCGACCTGGAGGAAGAAGTTGGCCCGCGACGGGTGGCCGGCGAGCCACTCCTTGAACCACCGACCGCGTGCCGAGACGTGGTTGAACACCGCGTCCATCATCAGGCGGAAGTCCTCGGCGATCGCGCGGACGTCAGGCCAACGGCCAAGCGTGGAGTCGACCAACCGGTAGTCCATCACGGAGAACCCGTCGTCCGACGAATACGGGTGGAACGGCAGCAGGTGGATCCCCGAGATGGCGTCCGCGACGTGCGTCCGCAGGAAGTCGTGGAGCGTCGCGAGAGGGGGACGGCCAGGCTCGCGGATCTGGTCCGCGTAGGTGATGAGCATCACGTCGGTCTCGTCGAAGAGCGCCGCCCGGTGCGGCGGCGGTCCCCCCTCGATGAACTCCTCCGTCAGCAGCTCGAGATAGCGGTACATCCGCGAGGCGACCGGGATGGGATACAGCAGGTCGAGGGACCGGCGGATGCGAGCGCTGGGCGCGGTCACCACGGGAACTTTTGCCGAGACAGAAACAGCCACGACCGCGCAGCATAGAGTCGTAGCCGGACCGTTTCATCCGCATGAACGTGAACCTATCGCCCGCTGGGGTACCCTCGCGCTGGTGTCCCCCGGGGGTGGGCTCGGCACTACAGAGGGGTGGAGGGCGAGATGAGTGACCACGTTCGCCTCGAGTTCGACGGCGGATCGTTCGATGCTCCGGTAATCGTCGGGACCGAGCAAGAGCGAGCACTGGACGTGACCCGGCTGCGGTCGGAGACCGGGCTCATCACCTATGACCCGGGCTATGCGAACACCGGCTCGACGAGCAGCGCCATCACGTTTATCGACGGCGAGAACGGCATCCTCCGCTATCGCGGGTATCCCATCGAGCAGCTCGCCGAGCAGTCCGACTTCCTCGAGACGTCGTACCTGCTGATCTACGGGGAGCTTCCCTCCAAGGAGCAGATGGGGGGGTTCCGCGAGAGCATCACGCACCACACCTTGCTGCACGAAGACCTGCGCCGCCTGTTCGACGCCTTCCGCCGGGACGCCCATCCGATGGGCATCCTGGTCTCGGCGACCTCGGCACTATCGAGCTTCTACCAGGACCACTACGACCCATTCGACACCTATGACCGCGAGGTGTCGATGCACCGGCTGCTCGCCAAGCTGCCGACGGTCGCCGCCTTCGCGTACAAGCGGTCGATCGGGCAGCCGTACGTCTACCCCCTCAACGCGCTGGGGTACACGGAGAACTTCCTCAACATGATGTTCGCCGTCCCCACCGAGCCATACGAGCTTGATCCCGATACGGCGGCCGCGCTCGACCTGCTGTTCGTGCTGCACGCCGACCATGAGCAGAACTGCTCGGCATCGACCGTGCGGCTCGTCGGCTCTTCCAACGTGAACGTCTTCGCCGCGATCGCCGCCGGCATCAGCGCCCTATGGGGGCCGCGCCACGGCGGGGCGAACCAAGAGGTCGTGGAGATGCTGGAGCACATCCACCAGGCTGAGGGAGACACCCAGTCCTTCATCAGGCGGGCGAAGGACAAGGACGACCCGTTCCGGCTCGCGGGGTTCGGCCACCGGGTCTACAAGAACTATGACCCGCGCGCGAGGATCATCAAGACGACGGCCGACCGGCTCCTCACGAAGCTCATCGGCGACAGCCCGCTCTTCGAGATCGCGCGTGAGCTGGAAGAGGCCGCCCTCCACGACGACTACTTCATCGAGCGCAGGCTGTACCCGAACGTCGACTTCTACTCCGGCCTGATCTATCGCGCCATGGGGTTCCCCGTCCACTACTTCACCGCCCTGTTCGCCATCGCCCGCCTGCCCGGCTGGATCGCGCAGTGGCAAGAGATGATCACGGACCCGGAAACCCGCATCGGCCGCCCTCGCCAGGTGTATACCGGCCCGACCGCCCGCGACTACGTGCCGATGGACCAGCGCGAGCGCGAGTGAGCGCGGGCCGGCTGTAGGATCGTCGCGACGTCATGACCTGGAGGATGACTCTTGGCTGCCATGCCCGTGCCACGCCCAGACCAAGGCCAACAATCCTGGACCCCATCGTCGTGGTGTGGCTACCCGGCCAAGCAGCAGCCGGACTGGCCGGACGAGGCCGCGCTCAAGGACGCGCTCTTGGAGGTCGCGGCGCTCCCGCCGCTGGTGTTTGCCGGTGAGGTACGCGCGCTGCGCGCCAAGCTCGCCGACGTTGCCGAGGGGCGGGCGTTTCTCCTTCACGGCGGCGACTGCGTCGAGACGTTCGAGGCGTTCAGCGCCGACGGGATCCGCGACAAGCTCAAGGTCCTGCTGCAGATGGCCATCGTGCTCACCTACGGGGGCCGGGTACCCGTCATCAAGGTGGGTCGGATCGCTGGGCAGTTCGCGAAACCCCGGTCCTCCCCCGTCGAGATCGTCGACGGCGTCACGTTGCCCGCCTACCGGGGTCCCGCCGCCAACGGGCCGCGGTTCGATCCCGAGGCTCGGGTGCCTGACCCCACCCGGCTCGTCAGGGTCTACCACCAGTCGGCGGCGACGCTGAACCTCCTCCGCGCGTTCACCAACGGCGGGTTCGCCGACCTCGAGAAGGTCCACGTCTGGAACCGCGAGTTCGTGGCCGGCAGCCCGCGGGGACAGGACTACGAGCGCCTCGCCGCCGACATCGAGGGCGCACTGGCGTTCATGCGCGCGTGCGGTATGGACATGAGCGCCCCCGAGATGCACCAGGTCGATCTCTACACCTCCCACGACGCGCTCCTTCTCGGGTACGAGGAGGCGCTTACCCGGGTCGACTCCCTGACCGGCAAGTGGTACGACGTCTCGACGCATTTCCCCTGGATCGGCGAGCGCACCCGGGACCCCGACGGCGCGCACGTCCACTTCTTCTCAGGCGTGCACAACCCGATCGGCTGCAAGCTGGGGCCGACCACGACGACCGACGAGATCGACGCGCTCGTCGCGCGGCTGAACCCCGGCAATGTCCCGGGCCGCCTGACGTTCATGGTCCGCATGGGCGCCCACGTGATCGGCGATGGGCTGCCGCCGATCCTCCGGCACGCCCGCCAGCGGGGCTACCGCATCGCCTGGTCGTGCGACCCGATGCATGGCAACACCTTCACCGCCGCGACCGGTCACAAGACCCGGCGGATGGACGACATCATGGCCGAGGTCCGCAGCTTCTTCGAGATCCACAAGGCCGAGGGAACGTACCCCGGCGGCGTGTCCGTCGAGTTCACCGGCGAGAACGTGACTGAATGCCTCGGCGGCGCGCGTGCCCTGGTCGACGCCGACCTTCATCACCGCTACGAGACCGCCTGTGACCCCCGCCTCAACAACGAGCAGTCCCTCGAGCTCGCCTTCGAGCTCGCCGAGATGCTCCGCACCGCCTAACCATCGGCCTACCGGCAATTTCCTGCACTGTGCAGAGTTATGCCGGTATACCGGCAATTTCCTGCACAGTACGGCGGTTGGCTACCCGCGGAACGCGCCGGCGTGCTCGGCGGCCCACTGGGCGAAGGTGCGCGCGGGGCGGCCGGTGACCCGCTCGACGGTCGGGACCACGGTGTACCCCACCGGAGGCGTATCGCGCTGCACGAAGACGAAGAACTCGATGGCCTCGTCCGGGTACCCCGACGCCCGCCACCGAGCGCGCGCTTGCGCTTCGGTCAGCTCGACGAACTGGAGATCGCGGCCGATCGCCGCGCCGATCGTGTGGACCATCTGTGGCGGTGTGAGCGCCTCGGGGCCGGTCAGGGTGTAGGTCTTGCCGGCGTGACCCTCCTCGCTCAGCACGGTCGCCGCCACGGCGCCGATATCGGCCTCGTGGATCATGGCGCTCAACCGGCCGCCGAACGCCTCGCGGACCACGCCTTCAGCGCGGATGGACTCGGCCCAGTGCAGCGTGTTCGCCATGAACTCGACGGGCTGGAGATGGGTCCATTCGAGGTCGCTGTCCTCCACGGCCTGCTCCACTGGTCCCATCCCGCCTCCCCCCAACACTGTGACCCGGCGCACGCCTGCCTTCATGGCGAGCTCGACGATCTCGGGTCCGGTCTGCAGCGTGGCGTAGTCGTCTCCACCGAAGGTGATCAGGTGCAGGCCGGTGACGCCGTCCAACGCGGGGCCAAGGGTTTCCGGGGCGGCGAGATCGCCCCCGACCACCTCTACCCCATCGGGAAGGCTCGCCTTCGCCGGGTTGCGCGTCAGCGCGCGCACCCGCTGGCCAGCCTGGCGGAGCTGGTCAACCACGTGGCGGCCAACGGTCCCGGTCGCGCCCGTCACAAGAATCGTCATGAGTTCCCTCCACAGCCGAGGTGCGGTAAGGAGACGCTACGCGCGATAACGGCCACTATCTGACCTGAATCGCCGCACACTGGCTACATGGCGAACACCAGCTCACGAACGCTACGGCTGCTCTCCCTACTCCAGAACCACCGGTACTGGCCAGGCGCCGAGCTGGCCGACCGGCTGGGGGTCTCTACTCGCACCCTGCGCCGCGACATCGACCGGCTCCGTGAGCTGGGCTACCCTGTCAACGCCCATCGCGGCATCGACGGGGGCTACCAGCTCGCCGCGGGCGCTGTGCTCCCCCCGCTGGTGCTCGACGACGACGAGGCGGTCGCGCTCGCCATCGGGCTGCGGGCGGCGGCCCAGGGCGCGGTCGCCGGCATCGAGGAAGCCTCGATCCGCGCGCTCACCAAGGTCGTGCAGGTCATGCCGCCGCGGCTCCGCCGGCGCGTCGAGGCGCTCCGGGCCGCGACCGTACCCGCGGTCTGGGGCACCGGACCGACCGTCGACGCGGCGGTGCTGACCGCGGTTGCCCAGGCCTGCCGTGACGAGGAGCGGGTGCGGTTCTCTTACACCGCGCACGGTGGCGAGCGGACCGCCCGCCACGTCGAGCCCCACCGGCTGGTCTCGCTCGGCCGTCGCTGGTACCTGGTCGCCTATGACCTGACGCGCCACGACTGGCGCAGCTTCCGGCTCGACCGCCTCGACGACCCGCGAGGCACCGGCGCGCGATTCCGCCCGCGCCAGCTGCCCGCCAGCGACGCCGCGGCGTTCGTCCGCGCCGGGATCGAGAACTACTCCGCTCCGACGTCCTACAGTGTCGAGGCCCTGGTGCACGCCCCCGCGGCGACGGTCCGCGCCGTACTTGGCCAGTGGGCAACGATCGAGGACCTCGACGACCAGCGGTGCCTGCTGCGAATGACCTCAGACTCGCTGGATTGGCCAGCGCTCGCGCTCGGCGCGGTAGCCGCCGAGTTCGAGGTGCGGGGGCCTCCTGAGCTCGTCGATCACCTCCGCGAGTGGGGTGCTCGCTTCACCCGTGCCACCACGCGTCGAGGCGTCAACGCGCCCCGCGAGGGCCGGCCAGGACGCGCGCGGGCAGGCGCAACAGCGCTCGGAGCAGGTTGAACATCCCGTCGATCGTGACGCCGATCAGCCGGAACGGCAGGGAGAGCAGCCAGATCAGGGGGTAGAGGACCAGCGCGGCCAGGGCGAGGGGCCACGCCACGACGAGGAGGATGAGCCAGAGCAGGAACTTGACCATGAGTGGATCCTCACGGAGATGCCGACGAAGTTGCTACCAGGGTAGGCCGCTCGGCGACCAGCGGGTGAAGTGGCCTAGGTAGGCCGTGTAGAGCGACTGGCTTTTTGGCGTTGGTTGGGGGTGGTTGCGTCGGGGTGGGTGTCATCGACGCAGGGTGATGGACGGGTTTGTTGTCGGGGGTGGGGTCGGGGAGGATGTCGGGGTCCTGAGTTGGGGTGGCCCTCGCGACGCCTAGCAAGCGTCCGAGGGCCGTGGGCTGATGGTGGCAGCCGTGTTGATCGTATTCGCGGTCGAGGTGTCCCTC
>Ga0187893_10003466_pt1 | contig 31929 bp, 28 predicted proteins | sample MA1701074metaG_FD_139574 | JGI IMG/M metagenome (GOLD analysis project Ga0187893, IMG submission 139574) | White microbial mat communities from a basaltic lava cave in the Kipuka Kanohina Cave System on the Island of Hawaii, USA - MA170107-4 metaG ...
AGATCTCTACATGCAGGTCTCCAAAAAATCGTGACCTTTTATTAGTTTATATTTAACATTTACGTTTTTTACCCTCATGGTCAAAGCAGACCCTGAGCTAATGGCAAAGCTGGATGAAATCCTAAAGGACAATGATACCAGACAGTGGACTGCCACACTCACGTCAGAAAGTGTAAAAATCAACTACCCAAAACATCTTGCCGAGTATCTTGTTTATGCAAACCAAACCGCGCAACAAATGATAAAAAATTTCAAAGCAGATCAAATCAAAGAATCAAAACACATCCAGGAATTTGTCAACCATATGATAGAGAATAGAAAACTTGCATCATCAGGTGTAGCAAATTATGTTTCCGCAGTAAAAAATCGCCTAGAATACGAGGGAATAATACTTACCAAAAGAATACGCATTCCAAACAGACACATTCACCAGACCGTGGCAAATCAAGTTGTCCCAACCAAAGATCAAATTATTCGATTTCTGCAAAATGCAAGACCAGAAACTCAAGCAATAATCGCACTCATGGCATTTCTTGGTGTGCGCTTTAATGTTATTGGGGATTTGCGTGTTTCAGACTTTCCTGAAATGCGAATAACTGACAAGGAGGTTATCTTTGAAAAAATGCCAACGCGAATCAACATTCGTCTGCCAGTAACCAACAAAAGCAAGAAGGAATACATGACATTCTTAATCGAAGCAGGATGTCAGATCTTAAAAAATTCCCTGGAATTAAGATTAAGACGTGGCGAAAAATTAGAATCAAACAGCTTTATCATCAAGACTGACTGTGTAAAAGATTCAATCAGACAACGAGCTAACGTTGTATCAAGAAGACTGTATACTGTATTCGATAAAATTGGATATGAATCAAGACCATACTCACTAAAAGATTTCTTTGCAACTGCACTTGCAAATACTGGCATACAGCAGAACTATCAGACATATTTCATGGGGCATACAGGTCCTGTACAAAATGTCTACAGCACAAACCGCAAACAACCTCCAGAACAAATTGAGTTCATGAGAAGTCTGTTCAAAGAAAAAATCGAGCAATATCTGATCCCTCAACCAAACAGCAATGAGGCAAGGATACAAGAAGTTTGGAAGGAATTTGGAAAACAAATTGGCTTGGAGGTAAGAGATGACGCATCAACCGAGGAAACCATTGCAGAAATTGCCGAGGTATACAAGGCAGGAAAGGAGGACTTGCTCTATCGTGAAAACAATGTACAAAGAAAACAGAAAAGGATCAAAGAAACCGAGCTTGATGCATATCTTAATGATGACTGGGAACTGCACACGGCCTTGCCAAGTGGGGATCTGGTCGTTAAGAAAATTGTTTTCAACTAGCCCATTTTCCCGTGCCTAAATCCGATCATAATTATTATATACCTATAGTAAAAAACTATAATATTATAGTAATTAACTATAATATGTGATACCATGGATGATACCTCGTACAGGATACTTGACATACTTTCGAGAAACCTAGGCAGGCCTATATCGATCAATGAACTCACAAAAAAAATTGATGAGATACATAGGGGGGCATATTACGCAAACATACATGAAAGGATTCAGGATCTGAAAAGACAAAAAATAATTGCAGTGATCAAAGCGGGGAGATCGTCATTACTGTCTCTTAATTTTGAGAATTATCTGATCACTGACATGCTAGCAGAAATGGAGCTAAAAAGAAAACAGGACTTTCTGAGAGAAAAACAAGAGTTTGCAATGCTAATGTTGGAAGTCGATACGTATCTGCGTGACATACCATTGATAAAATCAATCTCGTTAATGTATCCAGAAAAAAACGCAAAGCTGAATAGGGCAGAGATTCTGATTCAGTTGAGAGAATCACACAACAGAGGAATAATTGAAAATACAAAGATTGACATTCACTCAATCATAGATAATCTGCAAAAAGTTCGCAATTCAAGAATTGATTATGTTATCCTTGAGTATGAGGATTTTCTTAATTTGTTAAAGTCTGATGAAATAAACCCAATCCGGGAGATGTTGCACAACAAGATTGTAATTCTTCATCCCCAGGATTTTTGGATGACAACAAAAATTGCTGTAGAAAATGGAATAAAAATAATTGCAGAAAAAGATGAAACAAATCCTGCAAAAATAATAGAAGAGGATTTGGTATTCAACCTTGCAAGATTTGGTTACACGGAGCTAGGCCCAAAAATAAAACAGGGCAGGCTAATCTGTCTAGAATACATCATATCAAAAATAATGCTCTCCAAAGATGAACGACGAACCGACGCAGTATCAATAATACTCGCAAAAAATAAAAATACAAACTACGATCTTCTTTTATTTCTTGGAAGGAAATTTGATTTTAGTGGAAAAATTCTTGGCATACTAAATGCACTGCGAAGCCTGGTCGTTCACAATATGCAAAATATTGAAGAGCCAATAAAACTACTTGAAGCCATGAAAATTGAAGAATTCAAGATCAATACAAAAAACTTGAAGGAAAAGCTGAGACTGTATAATGTCATTAGATAAACAGCAATTAATTGATTTTCTGGAAGAAATTGAAAAAGAACTAAAACGAAAAATTATTCTTGTAGCGGTAGGAGGCACTGCTATGACCCTTTTGAACCTAAAGGCCTCTACTATAGATGTTGATTTTACCATACCGAGAAAGGATTTTGGAGAATTCAAGCGGGCACTGGACATAGTTCCTCACGGGTTCAAGGTGGATTTGTGGAATGATGGGATGGTATTCAGCCAGTTCCTACCTGAGGATTATCTTGACAAAAGCAGAAAAATTAGAACCAATTTGAAAATGATTGATTTGAGGGCACTAGACCCCATAGATATTGTGGTTACAAAGATTGGTAGGTTGATCGGAAGAGACAAGGACGACATCTCAGAATGCATCAAAAAATTCAAACTCACAAAGTCAGTTATCAAGAAACGTGCCAAACAAATCGAATATGCTGGAAACGAAGAAGTTTATGAGATTAACCTAAAAAGCGTTTTAAAGAATTTCTCTGAATATCAAAAATAATTTTTTTTGTTAATAAATTATTTTTTATTTTTTCAAAGTATTTTTGACAATATTTTTCGCTTCTTTTCTTAATGCTTTTTGCTCTGTGTTCCACCAGTCTTGATTAAATGATTGTGCCAGTGACTGAATCCCATCATTGAGTTCTATGGCTACTTTTTGTTGTGGAAGAATAAAATCGATGAAAAGATACCACATATCGACATGCTTTCTTAGTGAATCATGTTTATAATCGGGAAAACCCAGTTTGGAGTCACGAAGTTTGCCCCACTTTATGGTTGTAGTAGTTAAATCAAGTATGAAAAATAATTTTAGATATTCTTTTACTACTTCATTATAGTTTCCTATGCCACGTTTCTTAAACTCATCGTATGGATATAAAAAATCAGGGTATATGAAAAACACATCAATGGTTCTTTGATCATATTTTTTGAATTCCTCCCAGTATTTCTTTAATTGTTTGAATTTAGTCAAATTTAGTCCCTTAATGTAATTATGAAACAAAATTAAGGCAATTTCAAATTTAATAAAACCCATTGACCACTTTATAAGGTTCTCATCTTTTGTAAATTCTCTCAAAAATTTTTTATATTCTTTGACAATGAAAATTTTTTCAAACTTCATTTTTGGTAAAATTGCACAAAGTCCTTTCAGAGTCAGTGCATACCTTGTTTCTTTTTTATTAATTGGTATTGGATATACATACTGATTTGGAATTAAGCCAAGATATTTGTTGGAACCATCAAGCCTGCTTCTGACCCCCCACCTTTTGTAAGGATGATAAGTGTAATCGGGGGCCGAAGTCATTTTACCAAGCTCTGTTAAACTTAATGACCCATGCTTCGCAATGTTTCGTAGTATTCTATAGTGAGTATTTCTTAATCCAAATACTTCACCACTAGTTACCTGTAGAATGTCATCTACTGATATCATTCGTAAAATATGTGGGGATTTTTAATTAAACCTGTTTTTGTACGAATGAAACAATCATGTGAATTGGGGGCAATTTTCAAACAAATTATCAAAATTATATTGGTATGGTATGAACGAAATCGTAACCGTTCCAGAAATTGCAAGAAGGATTGCAGAACTACATTCTATTCTAAAGATAAATAATTCTCTTAATGATATTGCTAAAAAAATTAATGATGTTTTGATTTACGCAGAGAAGGTTCCCGTTCAATTACTACGTCCTGCTTGGGAACTTTTTGCGAAAGATAAAGGAGTTGATATTGCATGAGCATTATCGCAAGCCCTGTAAAATATTTCAAGTGTACTGGTCACATGACTCCTTGTCTTCTTGGTGGTTCATTGATATTTTCTGTTTCAAAAGATTGGATTACAATAATGAAATCAATGTGGGATTTCGATGTAATAATTGAGCGAGAAGAAAGACTCCATTTTGCATCGAAACAGGTGATCAAAAAATGATGGAAGCAAACCACGAAAAAATAAACAATGACACGAAAGGGAATTTCGTCACTCCAAGTGAAGAATCTGAACTCAAAATTAATCCAAAAGACCCTCGATTGCTTGACACGATCGCACGAAAGTATAAGGTAAGAATAGTTGGAGAAGAAAAAAACATTAAGACTCTTGTTTGTTGCCTTGTATCGAAAAATCTTCCTAAACAATATCGGCTAAGTGTGATAATCTCAAACCAATCCAGTACGGGAAAATCACATCTGCTTAATATTGTATTGGAAGCTTTTAGAAACGCTGATAATGATGAAGTAATTGATTATACTGACTTTACTGAGGCACATTTTAAAAGATCACAACATAACGTTAATGGTAAAATCATAAAGCTAGAACAACTTGAAAGGAGAAACGAAAACGGTCAATTATCTTTTCAAAGACTAAAACATCTGCTTTCCGAAGGACGGTTAAAGTTCGGTCTTGTTGATAAAAATAAAAAGGGTCAAAACAAAGCTACAGATTTTGAAATTGTTGGAGTTCCAATAATAGTAACCACAGCAACAGAATTCAGCATTGATTCAGAAACCGCAAATAGATTCCTTATGATGCAGTTAGATGAGTCAGATAACCAAACTGATAAAATAATTGATCATACCTTGAGCAAGTATTCTCAGCTAGAATCAAATGAACAATGGCAAGAAAATTTGGAGGATCTCAGCAAATTTTTCAAAAATTTAAGAAAAATGGCACAGCACGTAGATGGCATTGTTATTCCCTTTGCCCATAAATTAAAAGATATTATTCCAAAGAATCTGGAAATTAGAAGAGACCTTCCCAAAATTTTGAATCTCACCTGCATCATCGCCTTTATTCATGGGTTGAACCGACCCCATCTTAGGGATGAAAATGGCAGAAATTTCTTTAATGATCAGTGGGGCAAAACAGAGAAAGAGTATACATATCAGATAATTGCACTTCCAGAAGACTTTATAGAAGCCGTTGAAATTGCAGGGGCTACTCTCAATCAAACTATTAACAAGAGTTCTCAAAAACTTATGGAAGTTCACAGGTTACTGAAGAAAAAATATGATGAAAAGATAGGTGAAGAATTAGGAATCACAGTTCTGGAATTGGCACCATTAGTAGGTCTTAGCGAAAACAGAACCAGAGAATATCTCAAAGAGTTGGTTGAAAAGGGATTTGCATACAAGGATGAGTCAGAAAAAATTTACAAGTATTGTCCTACAGAAAAGAAATTTTCCCAACTAAATCCATCTAACATAATCTTTAGCAAAGAAGAATTACAAGATTGGATTAAGGATCAAATTCGGGGTAAAGAAGATAGGTTTTCTGTCGTGATGCCGTGTGATGATGAAAATGAAAGGAATCCCCCTAATTTAGATACAGAGTCGGAACAAACAACCAACGATTTCCTGTCTCGTGGTATAGTGGATTCATCGTGGGATAAGACATGAAAAGACAAAGGACTCTGATAAAAGAAATAAAAGATGTTTATGGTGAGAATTTCCGCCAACATCCAAGGTTTTTGTACCTACGCAAGCTTCATCTTGCAGACATACCAGGCATTAGAAAATATCTTATAGATGCGGAGAGGGAAGTGGGTACCCCTGAAGAGGAAATCGAAGATTACGTTGGAGCAATGGCTTTTGCAGTAAAGTCAAACTCATTTCCTGGACAGGTTGGTAGAAATTTACGAAAAATGGCAGTCTTTGAGCTGTTTATGCATGGTTTCAAGCAGTATGAAATTGCAATCATTTTAACGCTACCAACCAGAACTATACGGCGTGTCATGAAAGAATTGGGAATCCACATCCAGAACAATTTGTATAGACTTGCACTACATGACGACTTTTGAAATCTTTAGAGTTTGCAAATAGAAGGAGGACATTTCTTATGAACGAAATATTTCCGAATTTTTTGCTCCTGTAAGTTCTGGTTAATTAATTAAACTAACCGAAGAGTAGGAGGATAAATGTCCGATCCACGAATGAAAAATGTCCGATTTTTGGGATATTTACGAATAAAATCCAGAAATTGCGACATCGAAGCTGGTGGCGGGTTCTATGGTGACGATATGGTGACGAATTCGTGCCTGAATGGTGACGAAAAAATGCCACGATCTTGGAAATGGGAATGAAGTGGGAATATAGGCACGAAATTTGGGAATTTTACTGATACCCTACCCCCCTACCTATACCCTATGGGAAGCACATGCTAAGTTTCCTATATAATATCCTGCCAGATATGGCAGAAGTATATAAATAGAACTTATATCTATAGATACCTATGCAGATATCAGAACCATTTCCAGAAAAGGAAATCTCATTTGCACAGGCATTTGAGCCACGTACAGTCTATACTGTAAAAAAAGACGCAGTCCCCGTGGCGGGCTCTGAAAGGACAGCATACAGACGCTTGGTGGTTCTGGAATCACTTGGTCTTGCTACTTTTAGAAATGGTCGGTTCCAGATTACAAGCAGGGTAAGCAGGCAACCTCCTATTCTTTTAAAAAAACTGCTCCCATCCTTGATTGCCCTAAAAAACGCAAGAAGGTTTGGCAGATTCTACAATGACTCGGACATACGATTCATGATGAAGCATGCACCAGAGCACTCGCTTGTTACTCTGGACTTTAAGGCATGGGATCTTACCAAGTTTCAAACGCCCTCTGACCTTTTCATCTATGTCTATGATGTAGAAGAGTTTGCTACATTTCTAAAAGATAAGGGATTCAGCGAGGGCAAGAAAGGTCATGTGGTATTGCTTCCAAAGACTGGAGATTTTGAAAACGAAATTGAGCGAGTGTATCTGGATTGCATTGCGAGGGGTGGCAGGAGCACACTTGATGCAGTTGCAATAGAGCTGTTGCATGGTGACAAGCTCAGTGTTCGTGGTCAGTTTCCTATTGAAACTGTCCTCAAGGTGCAGGAGGACATGCCACCTGAGATGATAAACATTGAAGCCACTGGTTAAGGAAGCCCTTGCAATTACAAGGGAACTAGGTGATGTGATATTTCTTGGTGCAATAGCAAGGTATCTTTACACAAAGGATCTCAGGGAATCGCAGGACTTGGATTTTGCCACGGAGAAACCAATCTTAAATGAAGAGTTACTTCTTTTGAATTACAAAAAAGAATACAGGAATGGAAAGGAGATCTGGTACACACCACGCGGGATAAAAATTGATAGGTACACAAGGGACGTGAGCAAAATTCCAATGGATCGTATAATAAAAAATTCAAAGTACATTCAGGTGAGCAACAAGGGCGAGAAACTGCGGACAATAGGACTGGAATCATTAATTGTTGCAAAGCATAGAGCAGGGCGGGAGCAGGACAGCGAGGATCTCAGTGCAGTTGCAAAGATAAAGTTTGGTGAGATCAACTGGGAAACATTAAGAGAAATCTCAGGCGATGAACACGAGTATAATCAAATTAAATCTGATATGAGTTATTTGGCTAAATCTAGATAAGTACAGGTTATTGTCCATTTTCAATAAAGAATTGATAATCTATACTATATGCTAATAATGGATACCAATGATATCTTCTCCTTCTGCATGTCCGCAAATTGGACAATGCATTGGATTACGTCTTGAATTCTCTGAATAGATATTTCCGCAATTCCTGCAAGCACGAACATCTTTTTGTGATATTACCATAAGTAAATTGAAAAATAATAAGATTTATGCATTTTTTCTAAACCGAGTTTATTCTCATAATTATGTTCGAAATTTTTGTTGAATTATATTAACTGGAAGGAATTTAAAGCCGGGGATTTTCATTGTATTTCGTATTTTGTTACTAAAAGCCAAATTAAAAAATGTGGATGAATGGAAGGCAGTACTTAATGCTATAGGAGACATTGTTGAGGATGCGATGTTTATTGTAAATGACGATGGAATTACATTTAGAGGAATAGACCCTGCCCATGTTGCATTACTTGATGTAACATTTCCAAAGTCAACCTTTGAGACTTTGGAATCTCAGACATCATTTTTTGGATTAAGGGTGGATGATTTCAAAAATGTGATAAATTCTGCAGGAAATGGAGATTTTATTGAATTACACATTGAGAAGGATGATTCTATGAAAATTATGATTGATGGGATTCTTAGAATGGAATATACTTTGAAATTATTAGAAAAAACTGGAATTACTACACCAATTCCTAAAGTTGATGTAAAATCTAAAGTTACTATTTCTCCTAATGTTCTTGCAAAAATTCTGGATAATATTGAAAAAATGTCAGAGCATGTAACAATAAATGCTGGAATTGACAAAATTCAGTTTCTTGGAAAGGGGGATGTCGGGAATGCAAAAATAGATTTGGAAAAAACTAATCCTGACTTGAAGGTCCTAAATGTGTCTGAAGAAAGCACCTCAATGTATAGTTTAGAGTATATGGCTAAAATTATTCGGCATATTGGCAGAACGTGCAAAAGCGTCGATTTTGAATATGGGGAAATGACTCCCATGCATATGCTATTTGAATTACCCTCTATGGCTAGAGTAGATTATTACTTGGCACCACGAGTAGAAAATTAAGATTTTTTTAAATTATCTATAGATAAATAATTCCGGTCCATTAACGTTGTGATGCCTGATTTTGGAGCAGACAATGTTATTGATAACAAGCGTAAATTACTACGAGACGTCTTACTTACAACTCTTCCACATGCTGAATCAGCAAGTTTTGCACTTGGATATTTTTTCATCTCTGGTTTTAACGTCATAATTGATCCTGTTAAAAGTCTAAAAAAACTAAGATTGTTAATATCTAATACTACTAACCAATCTACTGCCGAGGCTCTCATCGAAGGTTTCAAAACTGTAAGGCAAGCAAAAAAAGAATTACAAAAGGAACAATTTGTGAACCAAAAAAAAATTAATGAAGTAAAATTACAAGCAGAAAAAAATTTTTCAAAATCCCTTGAACATATGGAACAAACACAGAACGATGAACATGTTGTGAGAGATTTAATTGAATTAATGAAATCAGGAAAGGTAGAGGTCAGAGTTTATCCAAAAGAAAAACTGCATGCAAAGGCATACTTGTTTGAAAGTAACAAGGATGAAAAAGAAAGATACGGCACAAAAGGAATTGGAATTGTTGGTTCAAGTAACCTATCGTTAGCTGGAATGGAACATAATTCTGAATTAAATCTTAGAACTGTTCATGGTGCAGATTATGATCATTTAGTAGAATGGTTTGAAACATTATGGAAGGATGGAATTGAATACACTGAGAATTTTGAGATAATCTTAGAAAACTCATGGGCGGGAAAAACACGAACCCCATACGAAGTATATCTCAAGGCAATGTATCATGAAGTAAAAGATAGATTAGAAGGAGGACATGATATTGATCCAGTTTGGGGCTCTACATTCCCAAAATTATTTCCATTTCAAAGCAAAGCAGTAGACCAGGCTCTAACTATGTTTGAGCTTCACGGAGGATTGATACTTGGAGATGTTGTGGGTTTAGGTAAAACATACGTTGGTACTGCTTTGTTAAAATATTTACAATTACAAGGATATAGACCATTAATTGTTTGCCCACCACACCTCTATGATATGTGGGACAAATTTTGTGTTGAATTTGAGGTAGATGCTAAAATCCTATCTAGAGGAAAATTATCAAGAGAGGATTTTGAGTTATATCAAGATTACAAATACAAGGATAGAGACTTAGTATTAATTGATGAAAGTCATCATTTTCGAAACGCAGGATCAAGACAGTATGAAAATTTACATACTTTTATGCAAGCAAGAGATGCCAAAGGAATTCTCTTAACAGCAACGCCATATGCCAATTCAGCAGAGGATATTAAAAACCAAATAATGCTATTTCATTCTTCAGCAGAAACAACTATTCCTCCAGCAGAGGGGAATTTAGATAGATTCTTTAGAAAAGTAAAAAACGGTGAAGCTGATCTGGTTGATCTTTTACGAAATATTATGATAAGAAGGACACGGCGATATATTCTCAATCAATGGGGAAAGGAAGATGAAAAAGGTAGAAAATATCTAGTAGTCGGTAAAGATGAACGATTGTATTTTCCTGAAAGGATAATGAGCACAGAAGGTTATAAAATTGAAAAAGTATATCAAAACAAATACAATCGGATAGTTGATCGTTTTACTGAAGATCATTTAACATTTGCAAGATATAGTCCAGGACTTTACCTTAAGAAAGAATATCAAAATCGTAGTCCTTATAATGAACTAAAGACCACTGGTCCAAAACTAGTTGCTTTAATGAAACATCTTTTATTGAAAAGAATGGAAAGTAGTTTAGCATCTTTTCAAGCAAGTATAGCAAATTTGATTAATGTACATACCATATTTTTGAATTTGTTACGGGAAGGAATCGTTCCTATCGGAACTGTATCGCAAAAAGAAATGTATGAAACTGCACTTAATGAACCAGATTGGGTTGATGATGAACAAAAAATTCAGGAAATTGCTCAAAGAATTAAAACTAGTGGAGATACCAAATATGAAACCAAAGCGTTTGATCTCGATAGACTAAAAGAAAATGTAGAATCTGATCTTGAAACACTCAGTACTATAGATGGTCTTATTCATAGACTTACTTGGAAAACTGACGACAAGCTTACAAAATTACAAGAATTACTTGACAAATTTTCAAACAAAAAGGTACTTGTATTTACAGAATTTACAACTACAGCAAAATATCTTAATACTTACTTGAAATGGAAGGGAAATAAAAGACAGGTGGATTCAAGTACAACAAACAATTTACAAATTTTACAAAGATTCGATCCAGAACATAATAAATTTGGAGATGAAAAAATAAAAAAAGAGGATCAAATTTCATTACTTATTTCAACTGATGTTCTCTCGGAAGGTGTTAACCTACAGGCTGGTGAGGTTGTGATAAATTATGATTTCCACTGGAATCCAGTTAGATTAATTCAAAGGGCTGGAAGAGTGGATAGAATTGGTAGTGAGCATGAAATTATCAAAATTATTAATTTCTTGCCTGACCCTACGATTGAACATGATCTTCACCTAGAGGGAGTTGTGAGCAACAAAATTGATGAAATTCAAAGGGTAATCGGTGAGGATTACAAAATACTCAAAGAAACTGAAAATATCAATGAGGAGGATATCTATGCAATTTATCTAAATGAGGAATCTGTTTTAGATAAAGATGACAAAAATAATCCCCTTGAGCCATCAGAATTTGAACGAATTATTACAGATTTACAACTAAAGGAACCAAAATTTTGGGAAGATTTTATAAAAATTCCTGATGGGATCCGAAGCTGTGAAGGAGAAAGCAAAATTGGTCAGGTTTTGTTAGCATGTGAAAGTGGGTCAATTAAAAGTGGAAGAATTAGAAAATATTATTCTATAGAGACAAGTGGAAAAATAAAAAGTCTTACTGGAAATGTAGTATTAAAAATTCTAAAAGCGGAAAAAGATACACCTACATCGGGATACCCTACGAATTACAGTGATCTAATATCTAAGGGATGGAATTTTTTCTTAGAAGAGATTGAACAAATTCAAGCTCGGGAAATCACAGGACCCAAAAAATCTAATGCTCAAAAATGGATCGTTGAAAAACTGATGAAAATTTCAAAATTAAAAGAATTTGAAGAGCGATTAGATGAAATTGAAACTTTGGTCAAGGCATTCAATCTCCCTTTATCACTTGGAAAATTGAATAGAGAGCTACGAAAAATCCAAATAGAGGATTTATCAAATGATGAAATTTTGTTTAGACTTGGAAGATTATACCAAAACTTTGAATTAAAAAAAGAAATTGAAAAGGAAGAAACCCAAACACCACCTCCAAGAATATTGTATAGTAAGTTTATAGGTAAACAACATTGACTAACCTTCAAAAACTAGAATCTGATGCTTATCGGTTAAGAGATATTGGATCTTTAAGAAATCTTTTTGCTGATCTTAATTATGAGTATGAAGATAAACCTGTAGACAAACAAAATTGGAATCAGGAAATAAAAAATATCATTCAAGAGTCTAGAATAGTAGCAAAAAAAGCTGATTACTTAATTTTTTATATTAAAACAGATTCCGATTTAATTAAAGATTGGAAAAAAGTAGCTACCAGAATAATTTCCGATAATCATGGATTTTGTTTGGTATGCTCTCATAATCCTTCAGGATTTCAGTGGATTTTTTCTAGTCTTTCAAAAGAATTTTCAAAAGCTTTCACTGAAACTCGTCACATTCCTATTGAAATTAAACCTAGTTTAGGAGTTCCTAAGCCATTTTTAGAATTTTTGGAGGCTATCGAGGTTCAAGATAATGATAAGGGAGTAGTAATTTTAAAAAAAATCTCTGATGCCTTTGATAAATTCTCTCTCAAAATTCATGATGAATTAACTGCTAATGTGTTTGAAGCACTCAAAACTTTATCTGAAGGAATTATTTCTGAAAAAAATAATAATTTAAAATTAGATGAGGAAGTTTTAGAGAAAATTAGAAGTCCAATATTCATATTGCTTTATAGACTAATTTTTGTGCTTTATGCTGAAGATCGTGGAATTTTTCCGGTTGAAAATCCAATATATGCTGAAAAATTTAGTCTAAAGTGGATAAAAACAAATTGGTTGTTAAATAATTCAGCTACATTAAAACTAAGTGAGTACGATGTCCAAAATAGACTAAAAAAACTTTTTCGTTTAATTGAAGTGGGCAGTGAAGTATTAGAATACCCTACTGAAGAATTTTCAATGAGATCCTATTATGGAAGGTTATTTGATAGAAAAATTCATGTAAATTTAGAACTGTGGAAAATTCCCAATAAACATTTTTTAGATGTTTTGAAACTAATTATGGGAACTAAAGACAAAAAGGGAAATTATTTTTTTCTTGATTATGGTGCATTGGAAACTAGACATCTTGGTTCAATTTATGAACATTTGTTGGAATATCATTTAACTGTAAAAAATAATAAAATAACTGAATTACCTGATGCTGAAGAAAGAAGGACGTCAGCAAGTTATTACACCCCAGATTATATTGTTGAATACATTGTTGAAAAAAGTATTGAACCATTAATAACGGAAATTGTTAATATTTTTCCATACAAAGATATTCAACTAGAAAAAATTTTAGCTCTAAAAATTTTAGACCCTGCTATGGGCTCTGGTCACTTTTTGATAGGTGTTGTAAATTATTTAGCTAGAAGAATGTGTGAAATTGAGTTTGGAGAGATAAAGGAAAAAGATTTGATCGAAAAAAAAAGAGATGTAGTAAGGAGATGTATCTATGGTGTCGATTTAAATCCATTAGCAGTAGATCTAGCGAGTGTTGCCCTCTGGTTAGAAACGTTATCGTCAGATAGACCGTTATCATTTTTACAAGCACACCTAAAAAACGGAAATTCATTACTGGGGACAAATATTGAACAAATTTTTGATAAACAAACAACCCTTTGGGAGGCAGAGAAGGGAAGAAGTTACTTTAAAAAAAGTGTAAAGGAATTTCTAATGTTTGAAAATCTTGAAGATGACACTGAAAATACGGTAAAAATTAAAATTGAAAAATACAAAAATATGCATTCTCGAGGAACTATCTATTATGATTTAAAATTTTTATTAGATTGTAAACTCGCTCAAGAATTTGGACTCAAAATTCCTCCTCTAGGAGATTACCGTGCTAAAATAGGAGAAAATAACCTTGATTTTTATACATACGATGAAGGTCCTAAAATCAAATCATTATCAGAAAGTAAAAATTTTTTTCATTGGGAGTTAGAATTTCCAGAAATATTCTTTGACGAAAATGGGGTGAAGAAAATTGAAGGTGGTTTTGATGCAATCGTAGGGAATCCACCATGGGTATTTACAAGAGGTGAACATTTTTCTGAATTTGAAAAAAATTATTTTGATAATCATATTCGAAATTTGGGAATAATGCAAATAAAAAAAGGAAAAAATATTCAATCAGGAAAACTCAATTTATATTCATTATTTCTATTACATTGTTTTCCTATTTTAAAGAATAATCGAACTCTAATATTAATAATTCCAAATAATATTTTACGAACTACAACGTATGATTTAGTTAGAAAGTATTTACTGGATAACGGGAAAATAAATTTAATTGTAGATTTAGGCTCTGGAATTTTTGAGGGAGTTTCAGCTTCCTCCATTATTTTATCAATACAAAAAGAACACAATCAAAACAATAGAAATTTGAATATAACCACAATTATCCATTCCATCAAAGATTTGTTATTAAATAATTTTCAAATCAATAAAATTAATCAAAAATTATTTTATGATAATCCTAGTTACGCATTCAATATTTTTGTTGAAACTCAGGATTTAAAATTAAATGAAAAAATTTTAAAAAACTCTGTTCCTTTAGGATCTCTTTGTAAATATATTATTGAAGGAATAGTTGGTTCAAAAGAAAAGGATGTTTTTGATGAAAAGAAAGGAGAAATATACAAACCATTTATTGTAGGTGATGATGTAGGGAGATTTAGTTTAAATTATAAAAACAAATTTATCAGATATGACCGTAACAAATTACATAGAGCTAGACCTGAGGAAGTATTTCTCTCAGAGAAGATAATTATACAAAGAATTAGTGGTGGAACAAGACCATTAATTGCAACATTAGATAAAGAAAAATTTTATACGTTTGCCTCAGTAAACAACATTGTTTTAAAAAAACCATCTGAATTTTCTTATGAATATATAACTGCATTATTGAATTCTGATCTTATTAACTGGTATTATTCAATTAATTTCTCTAATAAATCCTCACTAACAGTAAACATTTCAAAGACATATTTAGAACAAATCCCAATACGAAAAATTAGTGATAAGGATCATAAGGAAATTATTAAATTTACCAACCAAGTACTTAATGCAAAAAAAAATATCCGAAAACAGAAAAATACAATGGAGAAGGATACTTTAAAACATCAAATTATTGAATTGGAAAAAAATCTAAATAATAAGATTTATGAAATTTATGGTGTAAATTCCACTGAACGAAGAAATATTGAAAATGATTTAGAAAAGAAATAAGTGAATTGTTTACGAATTTGTTTCCAAAAGTCCTATTATTTTTGTTATTGGTTAAGTCTAAATAGTATTTCAAATGAAAAAATAATGGCAAGTTTGGAATTAAAAGAATACTTTGTACGAGAGGATACCAATAATGCAAGACAGACTCTAATTCATTACAAAACTTGTAATTATGTAAAAAAAATTAGCCAAGTAGAAACTGCCTCATCTATCTGGCATGGACCTTACACAAAATCACAAGCGGAAAAAATAGCAAAAGAGATTTCTAACAAATATGTAACTGGTTGGGGAATTTCTTTATGTTGTATGTCATCAAAATAAAAAAAGTAACACTATTTTAAAAAAAGAAGTGGTTAAGTTTGTCCTTCTATACCCATCAAGGTTAGGGTAGAACGGATTTTTTCAATTTTACGAATCTTCCATGTAATTGTTTCACGGAGTGATTCTACAGTTGGTGACTCTATTTTTGCTAAGATATCATATGCACCAAAAGTTCCATGTACTTCTTTGACTCCTTCTAGGTTTTTGAGTTGTTGAATAATTATTTCTTCAGAACCTAATTCGCAATTTATTAAAACATACGCTGTAGCCATACTTTATTATGGATTCAGGAGTATATCAATAAACCTTTTCCACTTAGTCATAGATATTTTTGTTCAAAGGAAAAATCTATTATGAAAGGAAATGCTTCCCATCTGATAGTATTCGGAAAATTGAATCGACTATTTTTGTAAACATGAAAAAATTACAAAAAATACTTTCAATGAAATTTTTAAGGACTAAATTTGGTATTTTTTTCCTTCATCGACCCAAATTATTCCGTTAGATACTTTTTTGAATAAATCTGGATGCTCAGTATGTATTGGATAAATGGTTTTTGCACCAATTTCTGCCACAGCTTCAAGCAAATCCTTTCCTCTAGCGTGCCCAGAACAGTGGCTCTGGAATTTTTTCATTCCAAAGTGCTCAATCCATGCATTGATTCTCTCCAAAGACAATTCCTGCTCCTCATTGTATGGCTCTGACGCGGAATGGATGTATCTTGCACCTGACTTTGGTTTCATATCAATTAAGGCAGTAAAGCTGTAAAATCCGATTGCACATAGTACCTTGTTTGGTCTGGAAGCAATTTGCTCTGCTGTCCACGTATTATGTAAATCTAAAAATGCCTTATCTTTTCCCTTGTAGTCTTTATCAGCATATGATCCTGAACCCCTTTTTGGAAGGTAGATGATGATGTCCTCATCATCTATATTTGGCACTTGCAAGTGTTTGTCTTGTGAAAGGTATTTTAGAAAATACGCATCGTTGATTTTTACAACAAACTTTCGTCCAGTTTCTTTTGCTATCGTAAAAAATGTTCGTAGCCTATCAACATCTTTGAAGTTAAAGTCTGCAAAAACTAGATTATCTGATTCGGATACAGTCTTACTTGATTGCTCATAGACTAGTTTTTCTGATTCTTGTTTTTCTACATCTGCAATTCTTGTTCCTTCCGTAATCAAAGCAATGGGTTTTACTTCCTTTGCTTTTTCAATAAAGTCACAAGTCATTTCTGAATGTGTTCCATGTAATCTAATATCACCAGTGTATGCTATTGGTCCCTCTGAAGTCCAGATGATAAATCCATACGCACCAGGGACTGAATGATCAACATGTATTGGTTCTACTTCTAAGGAACCAATTTTGAATTTGTCACCAGTTCTAAACTCATTAATTTTTCTTTTAATTGGTTCATCTTTGATACTATATGGACGAGGTTTGTAATCTAAAATTTCACGCTCTAATGTCCGTTGTGATCTTTCTTCCAATGCTCTAAGTATGAGATGACAAGCAGAACCCATGTAAACTGGTATATCTTCATGTAAAAATGAAATATAATCAGCGTGGTCGCTGTGGGCGTGTGATAAAATAACACCATCAATTTCAGGTTTTTGTGGTTTTCGTCCTGCCATTACCATCAAATCATCTCGATATACCCCAGAAATATCTGGCACCAATCCCATTGTAAGAAAATCTACTATACCATTTGCAGTTCGTGGATTGAGAAATTCTTCAAAATATTTAGCTCTACGGGAAAAACTCTTTCCAAAGTCTAGAAAAACACGAGTATCTTTGTCTTCCAGGAGGATCTTATTGCCTCCAATTTCGTTTACTCCACCGTAGAAGGTAAGACTAGTCACATATTTCATTCAGAATTTCGTAAATAAAAGAAGGATCCTTAGCTTTTGGATTGGAATTTCTATCCAATGACGTCAACCCTTTTTTAACGAATCAATAATTCAATGGATATGAGAATAGAGGGTGTATAATTGGGGAGACAATGGGATTTTGTAAATGCAAATATCAACTACATGACTCATGCATTGCATCCATATCCTGCCAGAATGATACCTCAAATTGCTGAACGACTCATTCACTTATACGCTAAGAAAAATGGATTGGTTCTAGATCCTTTTTGTGGGACAGGGGGGGTACTATTAGAAGCAACTCGAGCAAATTTGAATTCTGTTGGATTTGATGTCAATCCTTTAGCATGTTTAATATCAAGAGTAAAAACCACACCAATAAATCCAAAAAAAATACTTTTGATCTGGTCAATAATCATGGATAAGATCATTCATGATGTTTATCGATATAGGAATGGAAATTTAGAACCCAAAGCTCCTGACTTTGGTAATGTGAACTTGAATTATTGGTTTAAAGATTATGTTATTGGTGAATTATCAATTATTAGAAAACATATTGATACTATAAAAGAAAAAAAAATTAAAGATTTCTTTTTATTATGTTTTTCACATACAATCAGAACTGTTTCGGGTACACGAAATTCTGAATTCAAATTATATAGAATGGATAAGATTGATTGGGAAAATTATTTTCCAGATGTGCTAAAAAAATTTGCAGAGAAAGTTACTTCATCAATATCTATGATGAGTGAATACTATTACTATTTTCAGAATAACAAAATTAATTCACATTCATGGGTATTTGAAGCAGATACAAGGAATGTTTTAAACGGAAAATTCCCTAAACAAGCAAGCAAAATTCTTAGTGAAAATTCTGTCAGCCTAGTTTTAACTTCACCTCCATATGGGGATAGTCCAACAACAGTGGCTTATGGACAGTATTCTCGTTATCCATTGTTATGGTTAGGTTATGATAGTAAAGTAATTCACAATATTGATAAAAATGGAGGACGGCAAAAAAATAACCTGGATTTACGTTCAAAAACATTAGAAAAAATTGTTTCCAAAATATCAGACAAGAAGAGAAAAGTGCATGTACTTAGTTATTTCAATGATTTGGGTGTAAGTTTGTTTAACATATCAGAGATTTTATCAAGAAGAGGGTATGCTTGTATTGTTTTAGGTAATAGAACAGTAAATCAAATAAAGATTCCAACAGATCAGATTTTACGAGAATTTAGCAGAGATATAGGATTACAACATGTTAGAACCATCAAAAGAAGTATAATCCAAAAACGATTACCATATAAAATCAGATGTACAAAAATTGTAAAAAAAAACTTTATTAAAACTATGAATGAAGAAAGTATTGTAGTTTTGAAAAAATAAATTGAATTTCTAAATGTCTTGACTACCTAATGATGAAAACATCGTGTTGATAAACCAAAGGAAATCATCATCTGTTACTCCTTTTTCTCTTGCCAATCGAATTAACTTTGTTTCCATTGCTTTTTGAATCATTATTGGAATGTGATTACTACTTTTTGAATATCTATCTGCCATTAGAACACAAAATGGAAGTCTTGAAACTTTATCAAAATCTTTTTTGATGGTATTAAGAATCTTCCCTAAATTTGATTTTTCTTTTTCTAAAATTTCAACACGAATTGCTATTGAACCTCGAACTGGTTTATAGTAAGTTACAAAGCTATTTTCAGCCAAATAAGGTATAGTTTCTACGTTCTCTTCTAGTCCCGCAATTTTTGGTGTTTCATCTTTCTCTCTTAAAAATTTTGTAATTAGATCCCAATGCCATTTTGCATGCTCATCATTTTCTGCTTGTTCCATGTAAAGCGTTTTGTAATCCATTGGGGCAATGTACTCTCCTGGTTCTAGTAACATCGAACATGCCATCAAATCGCTTATGGAGTATGGTAAATTCATAAATGCTAATCTATCATTTATGATATTTCTTGAACGGCTCCTTTTTGGCAAACCAACAATCGGAGATTTACTTTCAATTAATTTTTGAACCAGACATTTATTTCCGTTAGAGTTAACGAAAGTCTCCTTAAACATTGTCAGAAAATCTGGTCTTAACAATTCATAGTCTTTTGCTGATCTCAAATATCTAGCAAAAATTGAAGGAACCAAAGTTCCATCTAAGAAAATACAATCTGCATTTTGAGAAGCTTCTACAGCTACTAGTGATTCATATTTTTTCATCCACATTTGCAAATAATTTTGATGTGGAGCTCCTAATCCTGCTGGTATGTTAATAGGGTCAACCCTAATGAAAGGCTCAAATTTTTCATTAGTTGGATATGCTATTCCTACTGCTGAAGAATAAGTGCCTCCTATCGTTGCACTAGGAAATCCTATTCCACCATCAATTCCATAAAAATCAGAATATGGAACAGTATCATCTATAGTGTGAATAATTGGTTCTAGTTTACTTCTAGCCTCTCTTAAATCCCCTGAAATTTTCTTTATGTCATCAAATTGTTTTTCAGCTTCACTTTCAATAATTTTCATGGACTCTTCAATCATTTTTGGTGGTATGGGGAGATCAGAGGATACTCCTGCAAGTTCATCATAAGTAAAAGTAGTTCGAATTCCTAAATCTGAATTTTTTCGAATCTCATTTGACATGTCTATGTATGAATTTTCGCTACATAATCTAGATCTTTAGAAGGATCAAAAACAGAAATTGGAGCAGTTACATCTTCTAGTGGACTTGCATTACCTACAACCAAAAATTGATATTTTTTTATCGTTCTCAAGGCATCTGCCTCGCCCGTTCCAAACATTTCTTTAACATGATTTCTTTCTCCTGACATCTTTAATTTGCCCAGGAAATAAGTTCCCATATCTATGGCTTGTTTATCTACTGCAGTAATTCTTTGATCAGCAAGACATAAACCAAGACCATATTTTCTTCCTTGCTTTGCAAATTCTGTTATCGTCTTTTTTGAGCGAGCTATCCAATTATCAGTTCGAACGTCCCTAACTCCCTGAGGAACATAGATGTGAGCTTCATCGATAATAGTTACTAAATTCAATTTCTTTTTTGGATAAATTTTATTACCTTCCATGATAACCATTTCTCCAATTTTGTGGACATACAAGGCTTTTTCAGAGTCATTCATATGTTCGCCAGAAAGATCAATGATAACTGCCTTTTGTGTTTTAATTGCATCATGAACATCATTCATCGATAATGGTCGTTGAATATAGGGTCTAATGGTATTATCAAACCAAGTTTCAATTCTATTTTGTTTCCTGGTAGCCGTTGTAGTTTTTTGTGCAATCCCCTGTTGACTCCAAGTATTAGGGATTGCAGTTAGAACTGTTTGAAAAAACTGTCTTCTATCTAAAGTCCTAAGAGAAGCCACATCAGGAAAACCCGTTTCAATTAATTCAATTATTTCTTCAGAAATTCTTTTTGCGTATTCAGGAGTTGTTTGAAATATTTGATTCCAAAAATCGACATCTTCAAGCTTTATTCTTAGAAGATCGTAATCAGCTCTAATCTGATTTGCTGGGAAAACAGTATAATCCTTTCCTTTCTTTCCTACAAGTTTAGAAAAAATTTTGTTTACATCTGTTCCATCATTAGAATAATCTCCAGAATGATCAAAAATTAAGAGTTTAATTCCTGCTCTTACTAAAGTTGCTCCAAGAAAACATTGTAAAATGCTCTTTCCCCATCCGGTTTCACCAAATATTCCACAATGAACAGATGTTAATTCTTTCACATCTAGAGGAACCGAAATTTCTCTACCAAGATATCTACCCACAGCTATATTTTCAGGAAAGTTAAATGGATAAAAAACTTCAAGACTAGAATCATCTGCTTCAATGACCTTTAATCCAATATCTGGGGAGGTTAGAAGTTTTTCTCTACTACCATCTGTACCTAATTTTGTGAGAAATTGAAGACTTGCAAATCTTATATCTGAATCTTCAGTGTGAGGAACTCTACCTCTGTTAGCAATAAAACTCATGTTTCCAATACCAAGTTTTGATTTAATATCCATGTATGGATTTGAAGTGTAAACATCACTTACAGACGCTAAGCAAGGATAACCATTCATTGAAAAACAAACTAAACTTTTTAACAGATTTGGATTTTTTTGATTTTCGTTTCGTAATACCATTAATCCCTCACTAATTCCAGAAGGCGAAATTATAGTCCCAAGAGGAGTTTTCTCATCGTCAATAATTTTCTGGATTTTTCCAACTGATTTTGATTCGCCCTCCACCATACGTAGTTAGATAAGATGCAACATAGAGATAAAAGGTTTGAATTAACTTTCTAAATACTATAAAGAATTCTACAAATTCTCATTACATCCCATGCAGTACCATTTTCCATCACACCTATCACGAAGTTCTTTATGATGTTTGCATTTTGAAAGTAGTGGAAGTTGTTTTAGTAAGACCTTGAGCAAATCAATATCTTTGCCTATATAGTAAGCCAAACAATCTGCCATCTCTTTTGAAATTTCATGACCTTGGTTCCAAGACATGCTTGGATCTAGGAGACCTTGTTTTGTAGTTTCTTTTTGCTTTAGTGCAAATTTGACTAGGTTGTGGGCTTTTGATAGAGTCATAATTTCCTTTAAAGGTAGTTCCAAACAAATTGGTGGTCATTCTATAATCAATTTTCTACTTCTATGCAAAACTTCTCTAAAAATACTATACAAAACGTAAAATTGTTAGGGAAGAAATTATTGATAACTACATAGAATATGCCCTTAATATCAAATGTACATGGTTCTCCTTCAAAAGAGGATATACGTAATATCATCAAAGAGGAGATTGACTCTGCTAATAAAAACAATAAAAACTCTAATAAATCTAATCAAGTTTTTGTAAGTCATAGCTTCCAAGGGAATGATCCAGATCTAGCAAAAACTTTGGAAAAAGAGCTAGCAAAGTATAACATATCCGCATATTTAGCTGAAAAAGAGAAAAGATATGGTTATATAATTTCAAATAAAATTAGAGAAGCCATTAGAGATTCTTTTTGTATGGTTGTTATTTTAACAAACAATTCTATCATATCAGCATCTGTAAATCAAGAATTAGGTTATGCCATGGGAATTGAGAGAGATATTATTCCAATGGTTAGAACTGATATTAAGGATAAGGTTGGAGTACTTTTGAATGATATTGAAGGAGAAGAATTTGATAGTAGCAATTTTGAAGAAAAGTGTCGCATAATCGCAGAACATATTTCTACACTACCTAAAAATAAAAATACTCCCTCAGAACATGAACAAAAATTTCAAGTTGAACGTGGAAACTTTTGAATAAACTAGAGGAAGTTCAACAAAAAATAAAAGAACGAGGATATTGGGAAATAGTTCTTAGACCATTTCAATTCCAAGATAAAAAATTTTCACATCAACAACTTCGAAACTGGTTACAAAAACATCAAGTAACAAATAGAGGTTGGTACTATCCTCATATTTCAGAAAATAAGGATTATGGTGATTACTACAATGTTCAAGGTTATGTAGAATCTTATGTACATTGGAGTTCATACGTTGAAAATTTTAGATTTTATCAGAGTGGACAATATGTTCACTATAAAGGAATGCAAGAAGATAGAATAAATGACGATATTCCTCTTTCTTCACAATGGAATACTTCCATGCAAAATCCTCCCCCAAAACAATTATTCCTTGAACCTATTATGGCACTTTATCAGCTCACAGAAATTTTTTTATTTGCATCTAGACTTGCATCTGAAGGAGTTTTTGGTGAACAAGCCGTTATTTCTATTAAACTACATAACATGAATCATAGAATATTACGAACACTTGATTTTCGTCGTCCAGGATTTTATAATCGAGAGTGTCACTCTCAAAAAATTGAATTAGGTCCTTTTATTAAAACACCAAAAGATTTGGAATCTGAATATGCCAAACTTGCAATAGATAATGCAATAGGGATCCTTGCACTCTTTGACTATACATCAAATACTCTCAGAGATACATTTGAAAAAGATCAACAGAATTTTTTTAATAAAACTTTTTCATTCTAAAAAATTCATTATTATTAAACGTCATATAACAATTACAAACCTCTTATAGAATTTCGTATCTTTTCATGATTTTCCCACCATTGTTTTTCCAATTCTTTTTCATGATTTTCAGCTCTTTTCAATTCAGCAATAAGAGAATCATACTTATCATAATCTTCAATTGTGCCCTTTTTGAATAGTCGTTTCCTAATTTTCACTGTTTCTACATGTTGTGTTGTTATCTCTTTAGCAATTCTCTTGGCAGTTTCAATTAACTTTTCTAGAGACATGATTTGCCTTATATGAATAGGTTTTTGAATTTTTATGTTAAACATCAAGGGTATTATGAGATTACCTGTTCTATTAAGAAGCTAAAAACAAATTTCAATAGTTGGGCAAAGGAGTATTACAATACTATTGTGGTAATTGCAATAATATTCTAAAGGAGGTAGTATCTGATCTAAATCTTTCAAACTCTATTGAGCCATGTCCAAACTGCGGAACTCTATTGTCAGAAACTCTACAAAAAAGACCATTAATACAAAAACAAAGTATCAGACCTACAATATTTCAAAAGGCATCAGGACTATCACGACTCACACTTGACATACCAAAACTAGATTCCATTCTTAGTTTTCTGACACTGAATCAAAAAGTCTGCATTGCAGGACCATATTCTCAAAAACTAATTGAGAGGTTATGTGTTAGAGCACAACTTCCACACCGCTACGGTGGACTGTCATCAGATGTCTTGTTAATTGATGGTGCAAACACGTCAGACCTTTACCAATGCATTGCCTTTGCACAACAATACCAACTTGATGTAAAAAAGGTACTAGAGAAAATAATTACGTCAAGAACATTTACTGTATATCAATTAACTGATCTGATACTGTATGATTTACAACAGGTAATTGAAAAATACAAAGTCAAGGTTCTAGTAATAACTGACCTTTTACATTTTTTTACAGATGATCCGTACTTTGATAATTTTGAAATTAGATTATTACTAGAGCAAATTGTTGATGCAATTTCCAAAATAAAGAACTGTCTTGTGATCATTTCATTATCAAGACCAACTGAATACGATAGTCTGTTTGCGAATCTATTTGACAAGACTATAACAATTTCAAAAAGATATCATCAATTACAGATTAAGATAAAAGATGAAAACAAAACAAATTCTGTTACTCTGAAAAAAACAGAGCTAGAAAATATTCCAAAACATTAGGTGATATTTTGGGCAGAACCGTACCTTCGTTCCGCATTGCGTTGTATCAGGAACAAAAACGGTGGTCTGGATTCCGTTCCAGCCTCAATAAGAAGGAAAAATATGCCTTTGATGAGGTCTTTTTCATAGCAAGGTTATACATTTCTGCCTGTATGATGGCTTGCCGACCAGTAAGAATTCAATCAATAATGGTGAGTATTGTCTTTCATCACTACAAGCAACTTCAACAAATTATGCAGGAGAAATTAGATGAGCATCTTTCCACACGATGATTTCCTATCAAAAGAAATAGAATCATGGAAGACATTTGCGGATAGCTTAAGAGCAGAGGACAAGGCATTGTTTGAAAAAATGATTAAAGATTGTTACAAGTACATCAAGGCAATTAACATCAAGGGAGAATCCTACTCTACCGAATCTTTGCTAATGTCATTGATCATTTCCCAACAGCAGATGATAGAGTTTCTTATGAAAAGAAGGTGATTTTCTGGTTCACGGATGGATCTTTGATGCATATCCGCAAGATGACAAGCTCATAGTCTGGATTAAAAATGCCAAGGTAGTCAGAATAGAGCAGGACTGGGCATCGTCGATTTATGTTGGCTGTGACAGTAAAAAAAAACTTGGCAAACTGGAATGGAACCAAGCAATATCCCACTATGTAAAAGAGATACAGTGGATTGACAGATTTGAGCGGGTCTTTGATACAAAAAAATCAAAGGTTCTCAAACTAACTTTAAAGAAAGCCTCAAACGCAGTGCATTTGGCAAAAAAGATCCAGTTCCTAGACAAGTTTAATGTCTACAGGCTGTACAACGTTGATGTCCCATCTGAACAAACTTTTTTTTATGAAAATCAAATCTTTCCTCTAGGAGAGTACAGGATAGAGGATAAGAAATGGATCGCACTATCTGATATTTCAGAAACAGATTACAAACTGCCAAACTTTACAAAATTAAATCTCAAAATAATTGCAGACAATCAGCAAAAGATACCAAGATTTTGTGACAAGATAAAGGAAATTAGAATTGATGATGAGATAATTCAAAGCAATTCAGAAGAGCAGATGATTTTGGATTGCGTAAAACTTGTACAGCAAAAAAATCCTGACTTTATATTCACAAAGAAAGGAGACACGTGGGACTTTCCATATCTGATTCATAGAGCAACAGAAAACAAAATCTCTGAAAAACTGATTCTTGGGAGAGAATCTATGCCAATTTTAGCCTCAAAAAGGGCTGGAAACTCGTACTATTCTTATGGTCAGATTCACTACAAACCGACTGCCGTCAAACTTTACGGCAGAATACACATTGACAAGTCAAACTGCTTTCTCTGGGAAGATGATGATTCCATCCACAGTCTTTATGAAATCGCACGTACCTGTATGTTACCGCTACAAACTGCATCACGTGCATCTATTGGAAAATGTATGTCATCTGTACAGTTTTGCAAAGCCACAAGACGAGAACTTTTGATACCATGGAAGCCAGTTGTATCAGAAATTTTCAAGACAAGAATGGATCTGCTGGTCGGTGACAGGGGGGGATTTATCCTAGAGCCAAAGATTGGCGTCTATGAAAATGTTGCAGGAATTGACTTTGCCTCATTATTTGGAAATATAATGCTAAAAAAGAATGTATCAGCAGAAACCATTGATTGCAAATGTTGTCCAGATTCCAAAAATATGGTTCCAGAATTAAATTATCATATTTGCAAAAGACAAGGAATTGTGCCAGAATCTTTGAAACTCTTGCTTGATAAAAGAGAGGCATATACGAAACTTATTGAAACTACAAAAAATCAATATAAACTCAAAATCTACAAGGCACGCAAGTCTGCACTCAAATGGATTCTAGTTACCTCGTTTGGATATCTTGGATTTAACAATGCAAAGTTTGGACGAATTGATGCACATATGGCAGTATGTGCGTTTGCAAGAGACCTGCTTTTGCAGTCAATGAAGATTGCAGAAAATGATGGATTCCAAGTACTACATGGAATTGTAGACTCGTTATGGATCTGGAGAGAAGGTGCCACTAAAAATGACTATATCAAAATAAAACAAAAGATTGAGACAAAAACAGGATTTGATATGTCGCTTGATCTATACAACTGGATTGCATTTTTGCCATCAAAAGAAAATAGTATGGTGCCCGTGCCAAACAGGTACTTTGGTGCACTAGAAGATGGCAAGCTAAAGATCCGTGGCATTGAAGCAAGAAGACATGATACTCCAGAATTTTTCAACAAATGTCAGCTAAAGATTCTCAAACTTTTTACATCCTGCAAATCTCTTTCAGAGATAAAACAAGCAATTTCTCAGGCAAAGCTGATTCAGGAACATTATGAAGGTCACCTGCTAAGATCCGAGGTTCCTTTAGCCGACCTTGTATTCACAAACAGGGTTACGCGTGGAACTGGGCAACACAAAAGCAATACCATTCAGGCAGATGCCATAAACCAGCTCAAGTGGGAGGGATGCTCAGTAGATGCGGGGCAGAAAATTCGGTATATCATAAGCGACTATTCACGAAGAATCTCAAAGCGTGTTGTGCCAATAGAAGTCGCTTCATCGAATAATTACGATATCAAAAGATATTCGGAGCTACTTGATGAGTGCTGTAAATCAGTAATGGATCCATTTTTGAACTAAGAAGCAAAATAAGATCTGAGTTAAAGAAAATAATTTGGAATTAAAGATAGGTTGCACAGGATGGGGATATCCAGAGTGGGAGGGAACATTTTACCCAAAAACGGTAAAACAAAAGGATTGGTTAAGACACTATTCTTCGATTTTTGAGATTACAGAAGTAAATTCCAGTTTCTATCGTGTGATTCCAAAATGGATGTCGGCAAAATGGAACAAAGAGACACCGAGCTCATTTCGATTTTCACTCAAGTTTCCACAAATGATTACCCATGAAAATAAACTAGACTATGACAAATCAAAGGAGGTTTTGCACAGTTTCTTTTCTGGATTAGAACCATTAAAGGAAAAAATTGAGGTTTTGGTATTGCAATTACCTCCATCTTTAAAGTTTGAGAAGGCAAAACTACATTTGGAGGAGCTTTCACAACATCTTCCACATTATTGTAGGTACGCAGTGGAGGGAAGAGATGAAAGTTGGTTCTCTGAGGTATCACTGGATTTTCTTTCCCAAAAAAATTTTTGTCTTGTATGGAATGAGGTACCAATGGTCGACAATCCAGCACCCATTACTACCGACTTTGTGTATGCACGACTAATTGGGGATAGATCCTTGCCTGAGGGTGTCTATGATCATCCAGTAAGAGATCAATCAAAGACAATTCAAAAATGGGCAGATAGATTAATGGATCTGCAAAATAACAATAGGATAAAATTTTCTTGGGCTGTATTAAATAATCATTTAGAGGGATTCGCTCCCTTTTCAGCAAATACACTCAGAGTAATGCTCAAAATGAATGAATTAAGCTTTAAGGATAAAAAACAAAAATCCGTTTTTGATTTTAATTAATGAAATATCACTGGATTGATTCGGATACATATTTGTCATCTATTTAAAATAAATTTAACATTTTATGGCAATGAAAATCAAGAATAATACTAAAAATTCTATAAGAGCCTGTTCCTGCCCCTAATCCTGTAATTATAGCAACCGCATAAATTGCCAACCTAGCTCTTGGACGAAAAAATCCCCAAATTCCTCCAATTACGGCTATCAGAAGCAAAGATATAACAAAGAATTTGCCAGAAAAATTATTGAGAATATGGAGGGGATTATCAAATCCCTCCTCGCACTCAGGTTGTACAAAATATCCAATAAGAATCCCAATTAAGAAGTAAAGTGCAAAAGATGTAATCTCTCCACGAGTTTTTGAACCACGTACAGGTAATGCCAATTTCAAATTTTTGTGGTATAACTAGGAATTAAGAATTTTCAAATTGTAATTGGGTCGAATTAGTTTTTGTTTCTAATTCCTTTAGAATTTTTTTCAAAGTATTATTTTCTCCATCAACCATCCTGATTACAAGAGAACATATTCGGTTTCCAAGTTGCTCCAGTGAATTATCAGGGTAGTTTATTTTATCATCCTCAACATTCTTGATGAATGTTTGATTTGCCTTGATTGTCTCTTTTGCAATTTTGATGGCTCGCCTTACGTTCAAGGTCCTGCCTAAGAATACTAGAACCTAATAAAGGTTCATTAACAATTAGTTCAAATCTCAATTAGAAATTAAATAATCATTCGCATGGAAAAGTCGAACATAAGCTATTACATGGAATTGCTATTAAAATCAAATTTTCCACAGTTTCACCCTATGGATACAAGGGAATTTACTAGATTTGTAAATGCGAGAGGATTTAGGATTAGAGAAGAAAGTTTAGAATTCTATGATGAAAAAGAAATCCTCAGACCTGCATTTCTTTTTCACAAACCCAGAGTCAATAAACCAGATCACAAGTATGCTTCAATGCTTATCATGGGTCCTAGGAGTTGGAACCAATATTTCGAAGAAGGTTTTATCTCATTTCCCAAGGATGGAATTTTTGAACCATGGAAAAATTACAAGGATGGTTATGACGATAAAATAGTACCTTACTATCATCCATTCCAATTTGTTTCAGTGAGATTAACTTCAAATTTAGGAATACGTTTAAGTCCAAAATATTTTGAAAATCTTCATGATCACCAAAAACAATTCGAAACTCAAAAGAACTTAACAATCGAAAATGTCCAAAGTAGTGTCAAGGCATCAAAAGAAACTTGGAATCCAATTATTGGGATGCTAATGCTTCTAGAAGAATCTTATGGACCTTATGTAAAAGGTTTCTTCAGTCCAAGCATAGATGAAAAAGAAGCCATAAATGAATGGAGAAAATGGAAAAAAGAGACCTTTGATCCTAAAAAAATACTTTCCATATGCAACATTACTATTGAAAACGTTAAGGAATATTATGACAAAATAGCCACGCTTGGAAACTTTTGTGATCCGCTTGTTCATTGGTATCCATTTTTACAATTAATTCAAAGAACGCAGAAGAGGCATTTAAAAAAAGAGGCTATACTTGCCCAAGATTATTACGACCTATCAAAAATCGTTCAATATTTTTTAGAAGATTTGGGTTCAGAGAAAATGCCAGACCCTGACGATTTGTGGGATGGAAGCAAGGGGGTTTGGAAAGGAGAAATTTTTGGAAAACCTTTTGACTATTCAAATCCTAAAGTCAGAAAAAAAATTTTTGATTATTATCTAGCTGAACCTAGACTAAAAATGACTGTTATTTTTGAGGGAGACACAGAAGAATATGCAATTAAGGAAATACTAAAGGAAAGAGGAATCTTTTGGGAGGATGAAATTTTTTTATATAATGCGAGAGGGATGCCACAATTTGAATCAAGAAAAATTGATGGGTTAATAGGATTAGCAAAACTGCAAGATGTAGATGTATTTGTAATAGCAGATAATGACCAAGGTGACACCAAAGAAAAATTCGACAAGGAAATCCAACTCGGAAATTTACAAGATGGAAGATACCATGTTTGGGAAAAAGATTTTGAATATGACAATTTTGGATTATCAAATGTTCTATCAATAATTAACTCGGAATTAGAAAACCATCACATAGAACTGTTTCTTCGAGAGGATGAAATTCTAGAAGCTATGAATAAAGAAAAAATTGTAATGATGTTAGCAATAGAAAAAAAAATCAAACATGATACAGGTTGGGAATTCCGGGATATTATATCTAAAACCGAAATTTGTAAAAGACTCATTGAGCCCAGATTGGCTCAAATAAAATTAGAAACTTCTGAAAGAAAATATACCCCAAAATTACCCCTAGAAGAGGTTTTACAGAATATTTTGAAGTTAATGCCCAAGTGGATAATCCATTCATCGGAATACTAAATTTTTGAATTTTTTATTAGAAATATTTCATGATAATCTCGATTTTCGCATAATAAGATAATTAGAGGGTTTTTATTATTTAGTACATGGGTCTTTATGCATTTATTTTTGGTTGCGTTGCTGTGGGAGTTCTTCTGTGGGTAATCAGTAGCTTCTTCATTGCATATCTCCCAACTTCTACAAACGAATTGATTTCCACTGCTGGATCTCTATTATTCGTAATTGGTTTAGGTTCGTTGGCTACTACTTTTGTTCTATCTTATTATCGGAGGTATTAGGAATTGGTTTTCTTCGAGTCAATCAGTCTTCAATTACCTGACTCGTTTCAAGTCTCTGATTCGATTATCTACCAGCTATTGGTAATTGTAGGAATGATTGTCGGAATCCTTGTAGGAATTAAAAAATTTAGTTCAATGGATGCCAAACGAGAACAAAGGAAATCTTCACCGATACAAATTCTCAAAGAAAGATATGCTAAAGGAGAAATTTCTGACGATGAATTTGATAGAATGAAGAAAAAACTTTCAGAATCATAAAAATATGTTAGCGATCAAGATCGCTAGAAATGAAATTATAATTTTGCAATTACTGTATGAGGATTAATGTTATTGATCTAATACTAGTAGTATAATGACTTATTCTTCTATATTCTAGAAGAACCTTACAAATTCTTGTGTACTACACTAGATAGGAAACGTTGAGGTGCTCCACCCAACAGTAAAAGGTTCTCGAGTCCTTTACACCTATCTATTTTATACTTTTTACAAAAAGTTAACACGTAAAATTAGTTGAAACTTTAGTTAACAAATATCAAGATTGAGAATGGTAAGTGAATGATGTTGTTTATATCATTGTTGAGTAAATACCAACATATGGTTTTCATGATAAAACCGCTAACGTGCAACAAGTGCAAGTCTGTTCTGCCCTTCAAAGCACACATTATTGAAAAATTTAGTGGCAAAGTACTAAGTGGTTATTGTCAAAACTGCAACTTGTTAATCCAAGGATGACCTAAATCTTCAGAAAGATCTACGATTTTTACAGATCTCTACATGCAGGTCTCCAA
>Ga0187893_10003467_pt1 | contig 31926 bp, 32 predicted proteins | sample MA1701074metaG_FD_139574 | JGI IMG/M metagenome (GOLD analysis project Ga0187893, IMG submission 139574) | White microbial mat communities from a basaltic lava cave in the Kipuka Kanohina Cave System on the Island of Hawaii, USA - MA170107-4 metaG ...
GATGGTGAGCCGGGCAAAGTCGTCCTTGGTCGTCTCCAGGGTGGGGCGGATGCCCAACAGCCGATCGAGGACGGCGGCGCCGCGGTCGAAGCGAGTTTGATCTGCCATGGCCGCTGTTTCCCACACCCGAGCGCCTGGGGTAAAGCCGTGCCCCATGTCGCACTCGGCTCTGCTCGCGGAACGGGATGGGCACGTCCTCGTCGTCACCATCAACCGCCCCGAGAAGAAGAACGCCGTCAACGCCGAGGTCCTCTGCGGCCTCAGCGACGCCTGGCATCGTCTCGACGAGGACGGCGAGCTGCGCGTCGCGATCCTCACGGGCGCGGGTGGGAACTTCTGCGCGGGCATGGACCTGTCCGTGATCGGCAAGCTGGCGGCCGGCACGCCGCCCGAAAACGACTACGAGCGGCGGCTGCAAGCCGACACCAACATCATCTTCGACGGCTGGCTGAAGACGTACCGTCCGAAGAAGCCGATCATCGCCGCGGTCGAAGGATTCGCGCTCGCGGGCGGCACCGAGATCCTGCAGGGCACGGACATCCGCGTCGCGGCGGAGAGCGCGCAGTTCGGCGTCACCGAGGTACAGCGGGCGCTTTTCCCGATGGCGGGCTCGACGGTCCGGCTGCCGCGGCAGATTCCGTACACCGTCGCCCTCGAGATGCTGCTCACGGGGAACGCGTACACGGCGCGGCAGTGCCTCGGGTTCGGATTGATCGGGCATGTCGTTCCCGACGGCCAGGCACTGGTGGAGGCGCGCAAGATCGCCGATCGCATCGCCGCCAACGGGCCGCTGGCCGTCCGCGCCATCTTGAAGGCCACCCGCGAGGCCGCGTGTCTTCCCGAGGCGCAGGCCTTCGAGAAGGAGATGGCCATCGGGCTACCCGTGTTCGGCTCGGAGGACGCAAAGGAAGGTCCGCGCGCCTTTCTCGAAAAGCGTCCCCCGGTTTTCAAGGGCCGCTAGCAGCGGCGGGCCGGCATGCGGCGGACGCCGGAGGAGCAGGCGCAGGCACGGGTCCTGGAGCATCCCTACGGCGACTGTGTCGCCGATCTCCTACGCGAGGAATCGCTCGTCACGCGGCCGATGTTCGGGGCGCTCGCCTGCTACGTGCACGGGCGGCTGGCGGTGGTGCTCGCCGCCGGGAGTCCGCCGTGGGACGGGATGCTCGTTCCGACCATGCGCGAGCACCATGCCGCGCTCCGCGCCGACTTTCCCGAGCTGCGGGTGCATCCGATTCTCGGGAAGTGGCTCTACTTGCCGGCGAGCGTCGACGGTTTCGAGCGCGAGGCGCGCCGACTGGCGTCGCTCGCGCGCGCCGACGACCCGCGCGTCGGGGTCGAGCCCAAGCCGCGGCGCGGCCCCGCCGGCACGCGGCGCCGTGCGCGGCGACCCGCCGGACGCCGCCGCTAGCTAGGGAGCGGCGGCGTCGCTGCGCGGTCCGAGCGGCTGGAGATCGGGCCCGCGGAGGCCGGTCAGCAGCAGATCGCCACCGGCGTCGACGCGGAACTCGCCGTAGCGGGCGGCCTCGTAGAGCGCGGCGTCGCCCTCCTGGAAGAAGAAGGCGTTGGTGGCGAACCGGGTCTCGCCGCCGCGCACCCGATAGCGCAGCGCGATCTCGCCCGGTGCCAGCGGCGCCGCTGTGTCCTGTTGTCGGGCGACGCGGGCGACCTGGCGCTCGTCCACCACCGCGACGGCGTATCCGTCGGCGGCGGCATCGGCGATGGGCGCCGCCCAAAAGCGCAGCGCCATGTAGTCGCCCTGCATGAGCGAGCGCGGATCGACGGGTGCGATCTCGAGGAAAACCGTGCGCCCTTCCCGCAAGTGTCTCTCGCGCGCGAGGATGGTCCAGTCGACGAGCCCGAGCGCCACCGCGCACCAGACCACCGCAATCGTCCTACGCATGGCGGGTCTCCGGCATGGGCCCGAGCCAGCGGAGCGCAGCCGCGCGGATGCCGAGCAGCACGATGCCCAGCACGGCCAGACTCTGCGACTTCGCGAGCAGCGTGTCCTGGATGCCGTAGTAGAACGCGGACACCGCGGCGACGAGCGCCAGGACGCCGATGCCCACGACGGTGCGATGGCCGTTGGCGAAGCCGAGCACGACGATGGTGAGGCCCGCCGCGATCCCCGGCGCTCGCGACGACACGACCGCCACGAGCGCCGCCGCGGCGAGGGCCGCGGTGCGCTCGCGCGGTGCGATCACCGTGCCGCTTCGCTCGCAGAGCCGCCAGACCACCGCGACCAGCACCGCGCCGGTCAGCAGCTCGCCGAAACCGAGGCCGCGCCCGGCGCCTGGAAGCGTCTCGCCGACGAGGTCGAACGCCAGCCGTTGCAGGATCACGAACCCCTCGACGAACACGAGCGCAAGCGTCGCTCCATAGGCGCTCTCGCGGAGCAGCAGGTGCAGGCGCGGCCAGGCGAGCTCGGCGAACCAGAGACCGGCCATGGCGGCGGCCAGCACCCCGGTGCCCACGGCCGGGAAGCCGGCGGCGCGAAACGCGAGCCAGATGGCCGAGCCCGCGGCGAGCGCGGACCAGACGCGATGGATCGGCTGAGCGATGAGGACGGCGAGCGCCGCCTCGATCGCGGCGATCACCAGCCAGACCGCCGTGCCGTCCCAATCGAACGTGCGCGACACGCCCGTCAGCAGCAATGCCTGTCCGGCGAAGCTCGTGGCGAGTCCGAGCTGCGAGGCGAAGTCGTTCCGGGCGAAGCGGCCGATGAAGGCGCCGGCGGCCGCCACCAGCAGGGCGCCTACCACGACGGATGCGCTGGCGCTCTCGAAGACCGCGGCGAAGCCGATGCCGACGAACCCGAGGAGGAAGAACGCGCCGATCCAGCCCGCCACGCCGAGCATCGTGCGCACGTACCACGGCGCGTGCTCCTCGCCGGCCGCGGGCGCCTCGCCGCTCGTGATGCCGGCCGCCCGGAGCGCCTCCCAGGCGTCGCGATCGGCGGCCCTCACGTCTGCTCCTCGCTCGCCACCTGGCGGAGCCAGACGGCCGCGGCGCCGGCCATGCCGATCACGACGAGGCCGATGAGCAGCGAGCCGCCCGCGGCGTCGTCGTCCAGGAGGTGCCGGGCTAGAAACGTGGTCACGACGGCGATGATCGAGAGGCAGCCGCCCGCCAGCATGAACAGGTCCGGAATGGCGCGGCGATAGACCACGTATCCGAGCGCGAGCCACGCCGGATAGACGACGAGGATCGTGCGCGACACGTCTCGCAGGTCGACGACACGCTGGAGCGCGAGCATCGTCACCACCGCGCCGCTGGCGACCGCGAGCAGTCGCGGCGCCCAGCGCTCGCGCAGCCAGGCGAGGCGCGTGGCGGCCGTCTCCCACACGAGCAGCGCCGCGGTGTTGAAGGCGGCCAGGGCCCAGAGCATCTGCTCGGTCGAGAGCAGGATGCCGAAGAGCCCGCCGAAGACGGCGAAGTAGAAGGCGACGGCCAGGTTCACTACCGCGAGCCAGAGGACCCACATGGCGGGCATGCAGGCGAGCAGGACCCACGGCAGCATGAGCGCGGACCAGCTCGAGAACAGCTCGAACGTGTCCGCGCCCGTCTGGTACGTCTGGCCGACGAACGCCAGCAGCGCCCCCAGCGCGAGCGTGGCGGCCAGCAGCGCCGCCTTGCTGGACGCGCGCTCCGGCCCCAGCGCCGCATACACGGCGACCGCGGCGATCACGAGCGCCTCGACGAGCGCGAACTTGCCGAAGCGTCCGATGGCCGTCCAGTTGGCGGCCACGAAGAAGATGACGGCGGTGCCGAGCGCTGTCGCGCCCGCGAAGAGCGTCAGCCGATCGAGGAAGCGACGCCACGCCTGCGCATCCGGAAGGATCCCGAGCACGCGTAGCGCCACCAGCAGGCGGCCGGCGGGCACGGCTCCCACCTCGGCCCAGCGCAGCACGGTCGACCGTCGAGCCGCCACCACGTCCCCCCGCGCTCGGCTACCGGAATGCCGGGCGCCGATCAAGCCAGTGCTGAGACGACTTCGGACCGGCGAAGAAAGACCTGGACGCCGCGGATCAGCCCCGCGGCGTCCAGGTCGAAGACCACCGCCTCGTGCGTGCGCCGCCGGCCGTCCGGGGTGTCCACGGTTTCGGCGAGCTGCGCCACCACCACGTCGTGCGTGACGATCAGCCGGCTGACGTGCAGATCGTACCCGGTGAGCGCCGCCAGCGTCTCACGAAGAAACGCCACGTACGGCTCGCGGCCCTGGTAGCGGTCGCCGTAGGGGCCGATGCGATCGACGTCGGCCGCGAGACAGGTCGCGAGCGCGGGCCAATCCTGGCGCGCGAGGGCCGCGAGATATCGCTCGACGACCGCGCCGCGCGCGGTCACTGCACCCCGTAGCCTCGACCGGACATGCACGCAGCGAAGATCTGCGCCCAGGTCTCGCTCGACGTGGCCTGTGCCGACGCGGTGTTCTGGCACTCCGCCTTGTCCTTGTTCTGCTGCGCCTGGCTCTGCCGCTGTTGGGGATAGACCGTGAGGGCGCGCGGGGCCGGAGGCGGTGCCGGTTCCTGTTTCGCACAGCCGACGATCCCGACGGTGCAGGCAACGGCCAGGACGAAGAGGTGCGATGTCGTTCGCATGTGAGGGCCCTCCCGCGCCGCGGGTAGCATGTCCTAGCTCATGAGCCAACCGCCGTTCACGTCCAGGGTCTGGCCCGTGACGAAGCGGCTGCGTGGCGAAAGCAGGAAGAGCACCGCCTCGGCGACGTCGGCCGGCGTGCCGCGGAATTTGAGCGACTGGCGTTCCAGCACCCAGCGCGCATAGCCGGCGGGGTCGGGATGGACCTTCTCGGCGTCGGTCGGAATCGCGCCCGGGCTGATGGCGTTCACGCGGATACCCGCGGGACCGAGCTCGCGCGCCAGCGCCCGGGTCATGCCGAGAAGCGCGCCCTTCGAGGTGACGTACGGCACGAAGTTCGTCCACTCTCCGCCGAGAGTGATGGAGCATACGTTGACGATCGCGCCGCCGCCTCGTCGCGCCATGCCGGGCGCCAGGGCCTGCGCGAGTACGAAGGCGGCGTGCGCGTTCACACGCTGGATCGCTTCATACTCGTCGATCGCGTAGTCCGCGATGGGCTTGAGCGGCACCACCGCGGCGTTGTTGACCAGCCCTGCGAATCCACCCAGCTCGCCGTCGAGCGCCAGCACCTGTGCGCGCGTTGCGGCGAGGTCGGCAAGGTCGCCCGCCACGAAGCGCACCGCCGTTCCCGGCCCGTCGGCACTCACGGCACGCGCCACGGCCTTCCCGCGTTCGACCTGGCGGTCGTGGATGACGACCGATGCTCCGGCACGCCTGAGTGTCGCCGCCATGGCCGAGCCGAGGCCGCCGGCGCCCCCCGTGATCAAGATCGCCTGCCCGCCGAGCTCCGTCGCGTCCGTCATTCGACCACGGCCTCCGTCGGCACGATCGTCGCCTGCCGGTACGCCGCCACGGCACCCGCGAGCGTGACCGTGCCTTCGATGCGGACGTCCGCCGACGAGGCCCCCACCATGACACGGAACGTCCCCGGCTCGAGCACGAAGCGCATGGCGTCGTCGTAGAACGCCAGACGGCTCGGATGAACGCGAAAGCGGACGGTCCGTCGCTCTCCCGGCGCCAAGGCCACGCGCGCGAAACCCGTCAGCATGCGTTCGGGGCGCGCGACCGAGGCGACGTCGTCGCGTAGGTAGAGTTGTACGACCTCCTCGCCCTGGCGCCGTCCGGTGTTCGTCACGGTGCAGCGCACCTCGAGCGGAGCGGTCGTGGTGGAGGCGCTCGTCTGCAAGTCCGCGTACTCGAAGCTCGTGTACGAGAGTCCGTGTCCGAACGGAAAGAGCGGCGTGGTGGGTGAGTCGGCGTAGTCGCCGTGGAAGGCGGCGCGCCCGCCGCCGGCGCGGTGCCGATAGTGGACGGGTACCTGACCCACCGAGCGCGGCATGGAGACGGGGAGACGCCCCGACGGACAGACCGCGCCGAACAGCACGTCCGCGATGCCGCTGCCGCCTTCCTCGCCGGGGAGCCACGCCTGCACGAGGCCTGCAGCATGCTCGGCGATCCACGGCAGCGCGTGCACGCGGCCGCTCACCAGGACGACGACCGTCCTCGTCCCCGTGGCCACGACCGCCTCGACGAGCCGTTGCTGCACGCCTGGCAAGCCGAGATCCGTCGCGTCCCGGGCCTCGCCTGTCGTGCAGGCCTTGGTGAGCCCCGAGCGGCCGCCGACGAAGACGAGGGCGACGTCGGCGTCCCGCGCGGCGGTGACGGCCTCCTCGATGCCGCCCGGATCGGGATCGGACACCGCACACCCCGGCGCGTAGCGTACGTGCGTGCGCGCGGACGTCATCGCGCGCACCGCTTCGAGCGGCGTCACGTGTCGCACGAAGTGTGGTCCCGGCGCGAAGGCGCCGCCCGCCTCGGGCAGGAAGGTGCGGGCCACGACGTCGGCCGCCGGTCCCCGGCCCTCGGCGCCGAGATAGATGATCTCGAGGTGCGCCGGATAGTGATAGTCGCCCTGGAGGAGGCGCGGGTCGTCGGCGGCGGGACCGATCACCGCGAGCGCGCGGAGATCGCGGGACAGCGGGAGGACGCCGTCGTTCACCAAAAGGCACAGCGAGCGGGCCGCTGCCGTGCGCGCCAACGCCCGATCGTCTGCCGTGTCGAAGGCCGCCGCGGCCGCGTCGGCGTCCACGTAGGGCCGTTCGAAGAGTCCGAGGCGGATCTTCTGGGCGAGCGCGCGGGCACAGGAGCGGTCGAGCACCGCTTCGTCGAGGATGCCGGCTTCGACGAGGGCCGGAATCTCGCGGTAGCAATCGAGGGCGGGTAGCTCCACGTCGAGCCCGGCCTCGAGCGCGCGCCGTGCGGCCTCTCGCTTGTCGGCGGCGACGCGGTGCCAGACCTGGAGCAGCATCACCGCGAAGTAGTCGGCGACCACCACGCCCGTGAATCCGAGCTCGTCGCGCAGGAGATCGGTGAGGATGCCGCGTGAGCCCGCACACGGAACCCCGTCGATCGAGGTGTAGGAGTTCATGATCGAGGCCAGGCCGGCGTCGCGGATGGCGGCGGCGAAGGGCTCGGCGAACACCTCACGCAGCTCGCGCGGGCCCAAGTGGACGGGGGCGTGATTCATGCCGCCTTCGGAGAGTCCGTAGCCGAGGAAATGCTTGCCGGTGCAGACGACGCCCCCGCCGAGGTCGGGCCCCTGGACGCCACGGACGTACGCCGTTCCGAGCGTGCCGCAGAGATACGGATCCTCGCCGTACGTCTCCTCGACGCGGCCCCAGCGCGGGTCGCGTGCCACGTCGAGCACCGGAGCCAGCGTGTGTCGCGCGCCGACGGCCAGCATCTGGCGGCGGATGACGGCGCCGATGCGCTCGACGAGCGCCGGGTCCCAGGTCGACGCGAGCCCGATCGCCTGCGGGAACTGCGTGGCGTCGCGGGCGCAGTACCCGCCCGTGGATTCCTCATGGACGATCGCCGGAATGCCGAGCCGCGTCTGCTCCACCAACACGTGCTGGATGGAATTTGCCAGCGCAGCACTGCCCCGCGGGCCGAGGCCCGTGGAGGCGCCGATGCGCGTCACGTGGCCGGTCCCGAAGCGCAGCGTCTCGCGTGCGGCGTCCGCGTCGAAGCGATCGCCCGCCACCAGCGCGGTCACCCAGACGCCGCCGAGCTGGGCCGCCTTCTCCGCGAGCGTCATGCGCGCGAGAAGGTCCGCCACGCGGTCGTCGATGGAGCGATGCGGATCGCGATAGACGGGCGCGGCCACGCTCAGAACGCGATCGGAATCGAGGAGAAGCCCCGGACGTTGGTGGAATGGACACGCTCGAGGTTGCCGGCGGCGATGTCGAAGTCCGGAAAGCGTCGCAGCACGGCTTCCAGCCCGACGCGTGCCTCCAGCCGGGCGAGCGACGCGCCCAGGCAAAAATGCGTACCCTTGCCGAACGACAGGCTCTCGGTGTGGTCGCGCATCACGTCGTAGCGGTCGGGGTCGGGAAAGACACGCTCGTCGCGATTTGCAGCCCCGATGAGCAGCAGGACCTTCTGTCCGCTCCGCATCGTCCGGCCGTGGAACGTCACGTCCTCGGTCAGCGTGCGCGCGAGCGCCTGGCTCGACGGGTCGTAGCGGAGCGTCTCCTCCGCCCAGCGCGGAACGAGCTCGAAATCGCGCCGCACGAGCGCGCGCTGCTCGGGATTCCGCCAGAGCCAGTAGACGGCATTGCCCAAGAGCTTCGTGGTGGTCTCGTTGCCGGCGATGACCATCAGGAACAGAAACGCCATCACGTCGCGGTCGACGAGCCGCTCGCCGTCCAGCTCGGCGGCGATGAGCGCGCTGGTGAGGTCGTCGGCGGGTTGCGCGCGGCGAGCGGCCACCAGCGTGGCGAAGTACTGCAGGAGGTTCCCCGAGGCCGCGATGCCTGCCGGCGGCACCTCGGTGACGCCTTCCTCGCGGTGCAGCACCAGGTCGGCCCATTCGCGCAGCGTGTCCCGGTCGTCGGGCGGGACGCCGAGCATCTCGCTCACCACGTCCATCGGCAGCTTGGCGGCGAAGTCGCGGATGAAGTCGCAGCGCCGGGCCTCGACGAACCGGTCCACGTAGTGGGCGGTGATGCCGCGGATCTTCTGCTCGAGCTCGGCGATGCGCCGCGGCGTGAAGGCCTTCGACACGAGGTTGCGGAACTTGTCGTGTCGCGGCGGATCCATGGCGATGAAGAAGGCGACGGTCGACGGATCGACCTGTGACGAGCGCTCGAGGGACACGCCGCCGGCGGACGAGAAGCGCAGCGGCTCCTTGAACGCCGCCAGCACGTCGGCGTGGCGCGACAGCGCCCAGAACCCGAGGCGCTCGTTCCAATAGGCGGGGGCCTCGTCCCGGAGCCGCCGGTAGAACGGGTAGGGATCTTCGTGGACCTCGTACGAAAACGGATCGAACTCGACCATGCGCGCGTTGCTATAGCCGAAGTCGGTCGCGGCCTGCTAGGCAAGCGTCATGGCGACGACCCCGCACGGTGTGGCGTTCGACCCCGTCCGCATCGGCCTGCTCCTCGACTGGCCGGTGGGCGTGCCCGCCAACACGATCGAGCCGGTGACGCTGGCCTTCGAGGAGGCGTACGCGTCGAAGCGGACACCGCGCCGCATCGAGCTGGTGGTGGAAGAGGCGCACGGGCTGCCGCTACACGCGGCCACGCACGCGATCGCCGGCTACCGGCGGCTCGTCGACGCGGGCTGCGTCGGGGTCATCGGCCCACTCATCTCGGACAACGCGATCGCGCTGGCCCCGGTCGTGGACGAATGCCAGGTCCCGGCCATCTCGTGGTGCGGCACGGAGCGCTTTCATGGTGCCTACTGCTTCGTGCTCGGCAACGGCGGGTGCGGGGAAGAGGGACAGCTCATGGCGGCGTGGCTGGCGCGCGAAGGTCATCGCAAGATCGGCGTGCTGCACGAGATCTCGCCCAATGGCGAGGAGTATCTACAGTACTTTCGGTGGGCGTGCCGCGACTACGGCCTCTCGTTGGTACGGATGGAGACGATCACGCAGATGCCGGAGCGTCTCGAGGACAGCCTCGCGGCGTTGCGCGATGCCCGGGCCGACGCGCTCGCGTACATCGGGTTCGGCTATCCCAGCATCCTGCTGGCACCGATCTTCGAGAGGCTCGCGTGGCAGCCGCCGCGCATCATGACCACGGCGATCCAGTTCTGCTACAACAAGCCCGAGTGGATGGCCGCCCTCGAGGGCTGGGTCGGCATCGACCAGTACTGTGAGGACAACCCGCTGGTCACCCCGCTCCTCGATCGCTTCGAGCGCCGCTTCGGGCGCCGGCCGCACACCAATACCGTCGTGAACCTCTCGTACGATACGGCGCGCGTGTTTGCCGAGGCCATCGTGCGAGCACCGCTCCTCACCGGTCCGGGCATCCGACAGGGCCTGGAGCGCATCCGGTTCCTGCCGAGCGCCACGGGGGGACCGCGCACGCACATCGCCGCCGCCCCGTGGGATCACAAGCTCTTCAAGGGTGATTGGCTGCTCTATCGGCGCATCGAGGCCGGCCGCACCGTCTTCGTGGGCACGTTCGAGCCGCCCGCTTGAAATGCGTATAGACGGCGTCATGCGGTCGATCCTGTCGCGTCGCCAGGTGCTCGAAGCCGCCGCGGCGTGCGCGGCCGGCGCCACGGCCGCCGCCGCCGGTTCGGTGCCCGCCGACATGCGGCGCCCGGCGCGCGATCCGGCGCACTTCGTCCTCGTCCACGGTGCCTGGCACGGGGCCTGGTGCTGGTACAAGGTCACCGCGGCACTGGAGGCCGCCGGCCATACGGCCACGGCCATCGACCTGCCGTCGGCGGGCATCGACGCCGCACCGGGAGCCTCGGTGACGCTCGCGACGCAGGCCGAGCGCGTCGTAGCACTCCTCGACACACTCGCGGTGCCGGTGGTGCTCGTCGGCCACAGCGCCGGCGGCCCGGTGATCTCGACCGTGGCCGAGGCGCGACCCGAGAAGATCGCGAAGCTCGTCTACCTCACCGCGTACCTGCTGCCGAACGGCGCGTCGATTCTGTCGTCGATCGGCGGGCACCCCGATTCGCTCATCATCGGCAACCTCGAGGCGCTGCCCGACGGCACGGTCGCCGTCCGCACGGACGCGGTGCGCGACATCTTCTACGGCGCTTGCGACGACGCCGACGTCGAGTTGGCGCGCTCGCTGCTGAAGCCGATCGGCGTGCTCACGACCGGCAGCCCGGTCACCGTGGGGCCCGCCTTCGAGAGTGTCCGCCGATTCTACGTGGCGTGCCGGCGCGACCGGGCCGTCACGCCAGGCTTCCAGCGGACCATGTACGAGGCGCTGCCGTGCGAGAAGATATTCACGCTCAACGCCGACCACTCGCCGTTCTTCTCGCGCCCGTCGGCGCTGGTGCGGGCGCTGTCGGCCATCGCCCGGGCCTGAGCTGCTCGGCTCCTACCGGCGCCCGCGTCGCGCGTCGGCGAGCCACTGCTTCAACGTCTTGGTGACGAGCGCCGAGGCGTCCCACTGCACGAAGTGGCTGGCACCGGGGATGGTGACCAGCGTCAGCGGGCCGTCGATCCACCGCCACGTGCCGTTCAAGCCGTCCGCGAGCAGAAACGGATCGTCGAGCCCGTGGATGACGAGCACGGGAACGGTGATCTGCGGGAACGGTATCTCGGCGTAGGGCTCCCGCGGGTAGTTGCGCTTGTAGTACGCCATGAGCGCCGCGAGATCCGATTGCGCCATCGCCTCCGTGTACCGCGCGCGCACGTCCGGATCCTCGTGCAAGCCGCCCCACACGGCGGCCGAAGTGCCGTAGGGAACGTTCGTGTCCTGGAAAGTGCGCGCGTAGGAGCTCGCCGCGAGCTGCGCTGGGTTCTCGCGCAGCTCGCGCAGCATGCAGCCGGGATGGGGCAGGTTGAGCACGACGAGGCGTTCGACGAGCTCGGGCTGCAGCATCGCCAGGGTCCAGGCGACGGCACCGCCCCAGTCGTGCCCCACGACGATGGCGCGCTCGCGGCCCATGTCGCGGATCACGGCCGCCACGTCGCCCACGAGCCGCACCAGGTCGTACTGCTCGTCGCCGACGGGCTTGTCGCTCAGGTTGTAGCCGCGCTGGTCCATGGCGGCGACGGTATAGTGCCGCGCCAGGCCGGCCATCTGGTCGCGCCACGAGTACCAGAAGTCCGGAAAGCCGTGGATCATGACGACGAGCGGACCCCGGCCGAGCGTCGCGTAGTGGATGCGCACGCCGTCGCTGTCGGCGTACCGGTGGCGCACGCGGTCGAAGACGTCCGGCGCGGCGTCGACGCGGCTCGACGCGACGAGTGCCGCGAGCGCAAGAAGGGCGACGAGTGAGCGCATGCGCCGGGCTTACCCGGGCGCATGCGGCAAGTCTATCGGATCGTCACTGGCAGACGCCGTTCGCCGGGTTGCAGACCTGCGGTGGGGTGCAGTTGCGGACGAAGAAGTTCTGGTCGCAGGCGCCCGCGCCGTTGCAGGCCGCCGTCGTGCACTGGTTGCCGTCGCCTTCGCTGCAGATCGTGCCCGCTCCGACGGGGTTGCCCTGGCCGCAGGCGCCGCCGCTGCAGAGCGGCTGCGTGCACGGGTTGCCGTCCGTCTCGGCGCAGCCCGCGCCGTCCGCGAGCACGATCGCGACCTGATCGCAGACCCCGGCGCCGTCGCAGCGCGGTTGCGTGCAGCTGTTGCCGTCGGATTCGGAGCATACGGTCGTGGTGGGCTGGAAGATCGCCGACTGATCGCACTCGCCGGCGCCGTCACACCGGGCCGAGGTGCAAGCATTGCCGTCGTCGTCGGCGCAGCTCTTGGCGCTCGTCGGCAGCACGCCCGTCTGCGAGCAGGCGCCGAGCCCGTCGCACGCGGCCTCGGTGCAGACGTTGCCGTCGTTGTCGACGCAGGCGGGGATCTTGCCGGCGGCTTCGGCGGTGCAGAGCGCGCTGCAGCAGTCGCGGTCTGTATTGTTGCCGTCGTCGCACTGCTCGCCGAAATCCAGCGTGCCGTTGCCGCAGGTGGCGCGAATGGCCGGACCGCAGACCAGCGCCGACTTGAAGCGCGAGACCTGGCGCACCGAGAAGCGGTCGCTGTAGAGGATCGTGTCGTCGTTGAGCGCCGAGCGGCCGAGGCACTTGATCTTGTAGCAGAGCCGGTCCTGCGTGATGCCTTGCTCGCTCGGGAGCGGCACGGGGGTGAGCGGCGCGAAGGCGCCGCCGTTCAGACTGCCCTGGATGGGCGCGTTCACCTGCGCGGTGACCGGCATGCAGACGAAGCGCGAGCCGCCGACGACGCGGCAGTCCGCGTCGCCCAGCTGCTCGTGCACCAGCCGCAGCCACGCGGGATCCTCGCTGCGGACCTTCAGCGCGTCGGCCACCTTGTAGCAGTGCTGCAGCGTGGCGCCCGGCAGCGTGCTGGTCGTGGTGGAGAGGAGCGTGCTCGTGGTGGTCGCCGGGACGCTGCTGGTCGTCGTCTGGGCGGCTACGAGGCCTGGATCGATCGCGAACGAGCCAAGCCACAGCGCCGCGGACAGCGCCGCTCCCCCGAACCGGTGCTTCGTCATGCGGACTCCCCCGAGTCTGCTCGAAATCTGGATGAGCCTGGTGCTGCTGGGCTATCCCTCCGGCCCAACAACTCTGTCAAGGGAAAAAGCAAGCAGACTGGGACAATGCCATGCCGCGCCGCGGCAGTGCCGGCTCAGCCCACGCCGCCGACCAGCACGACGGGTCCGGTCGGGCTGGGCGATCCGCCGGCCGGCTCGATCGAGATCGCGAAGGCGGTCACGTCGCCTGGCTGCGCAATGGGTGCCACGTGCACGGCAGCCCCCGACGCGTCGGCGACCGCCAGGAGGCCCGCTGGCTCGGGCGCCTTGGTGCCGCGAATCGCCCACAGCTCGTAGGTCTTGCCGGGCTCGAGCACCGGGACGCCAGCGAGCACCACGGCGGTCTCACCCGTCTCGGTGTCGAGCAGCACGCGGGCACGGCCGGGCCGTCCCTCCGTAGGGGCGAGGGATGCCGAGCGGAGCTGCACTCCGTCGAGCACGCGCAGGAACTGGGCCTGCGCGTCGACGGCTTCCTGCAGGGAGACGAGACGGCGTCGCTCGGACGCGAGCCGTCCCTCGAGCGTCGCGAACTCGGCCGACATGGCGGCCAGCTGCTCGCCGGTGACGGCGAGGCGCCGGGTGCTCTGCGCGAGCAGGCCGGCCAGCGCCACGAGCGCGGATGCAGCGACCGCACCCACCACCCGCCAGCGGCGTCGCGACCGGACGAGCGCCCGCGCCTCCGAGTCGGCGCGCGCGGCCGCCAGCACCGAGGTGCGCAGCGCGCTCGGCGGTCGCGTGGCATGTGCTTCCGCCAGCGCTTCCAGCGCGAGATCGTCGAGCGCCCGCTCGTCGACGCCGATGGGCTCGTTCTCACGCATGTAGCGCTCCCCGATCAAAGCGTGCCCGCAAGCGCAAGACGCCGTCCCGGATGCGGGTCTTCACCGTTCCGAGCGGCGTCTGCTCACGATCCGCGATCTCGCTGTGCGACAGGCCTTCGAAATATGCGATCTCGATCGCCCGTCGCTGCTCAGGCGGCAGCTCCTCCAGCGCTGCGCGTACGTTGCGGCCGCGCTCGGCGCGGGCCGCGGCCTCCTCGGGTCCCTCGGGGGCGTCATCCACGACGACCTGGGTGGCGCTCGCATGCTCGGCGCGGGTGCGCGCATTGGCGCTGCGCATGCGATCGATGGCGAGATTGCGCACGAGCCGCAGCACCCAGGCACGCGCGGTGTTGCGGGCCGCGTCGTAGCGCTCGGCGCGCCGCCAGATGCGCAGGAACGCCTCCTGCACGACATCGTCGGCGGCGTCGCCGTCGCCGGCGATCCGCAGCGCCAGGCCATAGGCCAGCGGAGCGAGACGGTCGTAGAGGGCGGCGAGCGCATCCTCGTCGCCCTGGCCGATCCGCACGAGCAGATCGCCCTCGCTCACCCGCGGCCCCTCCCTCGGCGCATGGCACGCATCGACGTAGCTATCTCTCGTATACGGGGCCGGCGGATCGGTTGGATTGGATCAGGAAATCGGCGGCGCGGTCTCGACCACCAGGAAGAGGCACCCCTGGTCCGAGACCAGCTCTTCGTGGAGCGTCCCGGGCGGGGCCTCGTGGTAGTCGCCGGCCCGCAGCCGCCGGTCGGCCACGACGAGATCGCCCTCCAGAACGTAGCAATGCTCGACGGCGGTGTGGTGATGGCGGGGGATGCGCCGGCCCGGTGCCAGCCGGATGAGATACGCTTCGGGGCTCAGCTCGCGGCGCGAGACGCCCGGGGCGAGCTCCTGCCACGCCCCCTCGCCCCCCAGACGGAAGTGGAATCGTCCGCTCGCGAGCCGTGCCACGCGCTCGAGGACGCGGCTGCGGACCTCGGGGGAAGGAACCGTCGGTCGTGTCAGGAGTGCAAGATCTCCGGCGACCACGGTGAAGGACGCGACCTCTGCCGCGCAGGCAGTGCATCCGTCCCGCAGATGCGCGGCGAACGCGGCCGCTTCGTCTTCTTCGAGCGCGCCGAGCGCGTGCAGCGCCGCGCGTTCGCGATCCTCGTCGGTCAGCGTGTGCGTCATCGTACGCTCCCAAGTTCAGGTGCGAGCACGCTGCGGAGCCGGATCATCGCCGTGCGAATGCGTGTCTTCACGGTTCCGAGAGGCTCTCGGATGACCTCGGCGATCTCAGCGTGACTCAGGCCTCGGTAGTAGGCAAGTTCCAGCGCGTGACGTTGGTCGTATGGCAGCGCAGCGATGGCGCGGATGACTAGACGCCGCCGCTGGGCGATTTCGGCGCAGACGAGTGGTCCGGGCTCGTGGGTCGGCTGCGCCATGGCGGCCTCCATCGGCTCGGTCCTGGCCCGTGTCGCGGCTCCCGAGCGCCAGCGGTCGAGGGCGCGGCTGCGAGCGAGCAGCATCAGCCAGGGGAGTGCAGGACCGCGCCCCGGGTCGTAACCGCCCGCGCGCTGCCACACCTGCACGAACACGTCGGCCGTCACCTCTTCGGCGGCCGCGCTGTCGCCGAGGATGCGCAGCACGATCCCGTGCACCGCCGGGACGGTCTGGTCGTACAACATGGCGAGCGCGTCGGCGTCGCCGCGCGCCACGCGGGCGAGCAGCGAGGCGAGGTCGTACTCCCTGGCTTCCACGAGCGCGAGTGTGTGCCGCGGGCCCATCAGCATGCCTCAGACGAGGTACGAGGGGACCGCGACGACTGGATTGGTGCTAGCACGGGCCTCACGTGCCATCCAAGTAGCGGCCGGCCGCCGTAGGTCGATCGATGAGCCTGCGCAACGCCGCGTGGATTGCCCTGGGCGCGATCGGACTCGGAGTGGTCGTGTTGGCGAGTACCGACCGTGTGCCGAGCCGTGCGGAACCATGGTCGGAGGCCCTTGCGGTCGTGCGTGCGTCGCAGGGTGGGGACGACGTGCTGGACGAGCGGATTCGCGGCCTCCAGCGCCGCTTGTCCCCCGCGGTGCCCGATCCCGCGCTGCTCGAACGGCTGGGATGGACCTTCGTCGCGAAGGCCCAGGCGACCGACGATCCCGGCTACTTCGTGCTGGCCGAGCGAACCGCGGAGGCCATCGACGCGCTTCGTCCCGGCAGCGCCGCGGGGCGGCTCCTTCGGGCGCATGCGTTCACCAGCCTGCACCGCTTCGAGAAGGCGGAGCCCATCGCGCACGCGCTGGCCGTGTCGCGCGGCGCGCCGTCCGATTGGGCGATCTACGGCGACGTGCTGATGGAACGCGGGCGCCTCGGCGATGCCGTCGAGGCGTACCAGCGCATGATCGACCTGCGGCCGGACGCGGCTGCCTATGCGCGCATCGCGCACGTGCGCCAGCTGACGGGCGACCTGGACGGCGCGCTGGCCGCGATCGACCTGGCGACGCACGCCGCGAGCCCGCGCAACCGCGAGACGTACGCGTGGGTGTGGATCAAGCGTGGCAGCTACGAGCTGCAGCGCGGACGGCTCGACGCCGCCCTCCGTGCGAGCGACACCGCGCTCGCCGTGCATCCGACCGCCGCGGCGGCGCTCGTGCTGCGCGGGCGGGTGCTCCTCGCCCAACGGCGCACCGACGACGCGCTGGCGGCGCTCTCGCGTGCTGCCGAGCAGAGTCCCTTGCCCGACGTACTCTGGACGCTCGCCGAGGCGCTGCGTATGGCCGGGCGCGACGGCGAAGCCGCCACCGTCGAGGCGCGCCTCGAAGCGAGCGGGGAGGGGACCGACCCGCGCGGCCTGGCGCTGTTCCTCGCCAGTCGCGGGCGCCACGTCGCGCGCGCCGTGGCGCTCGCGCGGCACGAGCTCGCTGCGCGGCGCGACGTACACACGTGGGCCGCGCTCGCCTGGGCCGAGGCGGCGGCGGGCGACGTGACGGCGGCGTGGCGTCATGCGCGCCGCGCGCTGGTACACCACACGGCGGACGCACGGCTCGCGTACCAGACGGGCGTCATCGCGCTCCGCGCGGGCGCGCGCGACGAGGGCCGCCGGCTGCTCGCGCAAGCAGCGCACGGCGAGGCGGCGCTCCTCCCATCCGAGCGCGCGGCGCTGGCCGTACATCTGCAGAACACGAACAAGGCGCGTCGCTGACGCGCAGGAGGATACGCAATGACGACACATCGCTGGACGAAATGGATGGCGGCCGCCGCGGTCGTGCTCTGCGCCGCGGGTGCCCGCGCCTCGAGCCACATGGACGCGCCGCTGATCACGCTCGACGACGCGGCCAACACGACGGACGTGTACGCGTTCGTCTCGCAGGACGCCGACGGGACCAAGTATCTCACGACCGCGCTCGGCGTGTACCCGTTCGAGGAGCCGGGCATCGGCCCGAACAAGCACAACTTCGACGACAACGTTCTCTACGAGATCCACGTCGCCACGGACGGCAATCTCGCCAAGGGCGAGCCGACCATCAGCTATCAGTTCCAGTTCGACACGCGCTTCAAGAACACCAAGACCATCCTGGTGTCGTACACCGACGTCGTGCAGAACGTCGACGACGACGCGCAGAACCTGACGCAGACCTACACGGTGACCCGCATCGACCGCCGGCGGCCGGCGGGAAAGCGCCGCACCGTGCTCGGCACCGGCGTCGTCCCGCCGAACAACCAGGGCATCGCCACGCCCTTCTACAACCAGGGCGACGACGGCGAGAACCCGGCCAAGGACGGGGTGGCGACGGCGGCGGCGCTCGACCGGTACACCGCGCAGTCGATCACGACGCTCAGCGAGGACTATTCGGCGTTCGCCGGGCAACGCGACGACGGCTTCTTCGCGGACATTCAGGCGGTCTTCGATCTGCTGCAGCTGCGCACTGGCGCCGATCGCTTCGACAGCCAGGGCGGCTTCAACATCCACACCATCGTGCTGCGCATCCCGATGGATGCCCTCGGCGGCGATCAGCAGGTGGTGGGCGTGTACGCCACCACCAGCCGGCCGCGCTTGAGCGTGCTCCGCAAGGACGGCAAGGACTCGAAGGACGCGAAGAGCTTCGTGCAGGTGGGACGGCAGGGCAATCCGCTGCTCTGCGAAGGGTTGATCGCGCTCGAGGACAAGGACCGCTACAACCGCACCACGCCGGCCCGTGACGCCGAGCTGTTTGCGAAATACGCCGAGAACCCCGAGCTGGCGACGCTCATCAACAAGATCGTCTTCGGCGGGCAGCAGGTCGCGATCGACACCGGCCGCACCGACATCCGCGGCATCTTCATTCCCGACCTGATCAAGGTCGACCTCTCGACCGCGCCGGCGCGGCTGGCGGGCGGCGGGATGGACCACCCCACGAACCCGGACGATGCGGGCTTCTCCCGCCTGTCGATCTTCGGGCAGGACGTGCTGACGAGCACCGTGCAGGCCGGCTTCGGCGACGGGGTCGTGCCGGGTGGCTGGCCGAACGGCCGGCGCTTCGGCGACGACGTGCTCGACATCGCGGTGTCGGCGCTGCTGAGCGATCTCCGCGACCCCGACAACCTGGTGATCCAGGTCGCGGACGGCATCGACAACGTGAACGCGAACGACATCGCGTACAACAAGGTCTTTCCCTATGCGGCCACGCCGCTGAACGGCCGGAACCACGGCCATCACTGATCGGCGTGATCGCAACGGCGCCGGCGGAGGCGGACGCCTCCGCCGGCGCGTCACCCACGTCATGACGCGCACCGTACTCATCCTGCTCCTGGCCGCCGCCCCGGCGGCGTTCGCGCACGATCCCGGCTTGAGCGGGATCGTCGTGCGGCCGGACGGCGCGGGGCTCGCGGTCACGGTCCGGGTGAACCGGGCCGATCTCCGACTCGCCGGCAGCGACGATCCCGGCAGGCTCCGCGCGATGGCTCCCGCGGCGCTCGCGGCCTCGGTCGACGGGCACGATCTGGTCGCCGGCGAGACCGACGTGCGATTCGAGGACGTGCACGCGGAGGCGCGCGTCGCCTATCCCGAGGCGCGCGGCCAGCGGCTGGTCCTCCGCTCCGGCTGGTTCGAGCGCCTCGCCTTCGGCCACAAGCAGCTCGTGCGTCTCGTCGGACGCGACGGTGCCGTGGTCGCGGAGCGACTCCTCGGGGCCGATGCCCCGCTCTTCGCGGCGGACGTCCATGCGTCCGAGGCAACGTCCGCCTCGTTCTTCCGACTCGGCGTGGAGCACATCCTCGCCGGGTGGGACCACCTCCTCTTCCTCGCCACGGTGCTCGTGGTGTGCACGCGCCTCGGCGACGCGATCCGTGCGGTGAGCGCGTTCACCGTGGCGCACTCCCTCACCCTGGCGCTGGCCACCCTCGGATGGATCCGACTACCCGCCGCGGTCGTCGAGCCGGTGATCGCGGCGTCGATCGTGGTGACGGCGTGCCTCAATTGTCTCGGTGGCCGTGGCGCCCGCGAGCGCTTCGTGCTCACGTTCGGCTTCGGACTCGTCCACGGCCTCGGCTTCGCGAGTGCGCTGGCCGACCTCGGGGGTGGGGGTCGATGGACGATGCTCCGCTCCGTGCTCGCGTTCAACGTCGGGGTGGAGGTGGGGCAGATGGCGGTCGCAGCGTCGATCCTTCCGCTGCTCTGGAGGCTCGGTCGCTCGCCAGCCTACGCGCACGCGGTGGTGCGCGGCTGCTCGGTCGCGGCGGCGCTCATGGGCGTGGGCTGGTTCGTCGAGCGGACGGTGCTCTGAGGCTGGCTCGATCGTCGTCGGTCCGCGTACAATGCGCGGCCATGGACGACGGGAATCGTCGCGGGCCCTTGGACGGCGTCCGCGTGATCGAGCTGGCCGGCCTCGGCGCGCTCCCGTTCGGGACCCTGAAGCTCGCGGACATGGGTGCGGACGTGATCCGGGTCGATCGGCTCGCCGACGTGCCGGCCGATCGCGCCGCACGGCCGCACAATTTCTGGGACCGGGGCCGGCGCTCGATCGCCGTCGATCTGAAGCAGCCTGGCGGCGTCGACGTCGTGCTGCGCCTCGCCGAACGGTCCGAGGTGTTCCTCGAATCGTTTCGTCCCGGCGTGGCCGAACGCCTGGGGGTGGGGCCGGATGAGGTGATGGCCCGCAACCCGCGCGTCGTCTACGGGCGGCTCACGGGGTGGGGGCAGGACGGCCCGCTGGCGCGCGCCGCGGGCCACGCGCTCAACTACGAAGCGCTGACCGGCTTCACGCGCTCGGTCGGTCCCGCGGGCGGGCCGCCCGTGCCGGTGCTGCAGGTCGTGGCCGACTTCGCGGCTGGCGGCCTCCATCTCGCCTTCGGCGTGGTCTGCGCGCTGGTGGAGGCGCGGCGAAGCGGGCGAGGGCAGGTCGTCGACGCGGCCATGGTGGACGGTGTCATGTCGCTGCTGGCCCCGTTCTACGGCATGCACGCCATGGGGATGCACACCGACGAGCTGGCGACGAATCTCTTCGACGGCGGTGCGCCGTTCTACGGCGTGTACGAGACCGCCGACGGGAAATGGGTGTCCATAGCGCCGATGGAGCCGCAGTTCTGGACGTTGCTGCTGGAGACGATCGGCATCGATCCGCCGTCGATGCCGGAGCAGTACGACCGCGCGGCGTGGCCGGGGATGCGCGCGCGGCTGGCGGCGGTGCTCAAGACGAAGACGCGGGACGCCTGGTGCGCGCTCCTCGAAGGGACAGACGCCTGCTTCGCGCCGGTGCTGACGCTGGGCGAAGCACGCACGCATCCGCATGCCGTCGCGCGCGGGTCCTTCGTGGCCGATGGCGAGCAGCCGGAGCTGCTGCCGACGCCCCGGATGAGCCGCACGCCGGGCCGCCCGGGCCGATCGCCCGCGTACCCGGGCGCGGACACCGCCGACGTGCTCCGGGAGATCGGGCTGGACGCTCCCGAGATCGATCGGCTGCGCGACGCGAGGGCGGTGGCCTGACGCCGGCAGTCGATCTCCGGACGGCCAATCTGGGCGACGTGGATGCCGTGGCCGACGTCTACCTGCGCTCGCGAAACGAGCTCGTGAGCTGCGCGCCGCTGGTGCATTCGGATGCGAGCGTGCGCGCTTGGATCCGTCGCCTCGTTCCGGCGGGGCGCACGACGGTGGCGACCGCCGACGGCGCGATCGTCGGACTCCTCGTGGTCTCGACCGGCGCGCACTACGGCTGGATCGATCAGCTCTACGTGCTCCCGTCCTGGATCGAACGTGGCGTCGGCTCGCGGCTCCTGGACTTCGCCCGCCGCGAGCTGCCGGCGCCGATCCGGCTGTACACGTTTCAAGCCAACGCGCGTGCCCGGCGCTTCTACGAGCGGCACGGATTCCAGGCGGTCGCGTTCGGCGACGGCTCCACGAACGAAGAGCGCTGTCCGGACGTCCTCTACGAATGGCGGGCGGGCGGATGACCATGGATCGGCGGTACGTCGTCGTCCCGGCACGCCCTGAGCACGTCGCGAGCTTGGCGGGTATCGAGCGCGCCGCGGCGGCGCTGCTGGCCGGACATGCCCCCGCGACGGTCCTGGAGGAGGTCACGGCCGAGCCCGAGCTGCGAAGCGCGCAGGACGCCGGGCGGTTGTGGGTCGCGCTGGCCGGTGAGGTACCGGTGGGCTTCGCGCTCGTGGAGATGCTCGCTGCGGATCTTCCTCACCTGGAGGAGATGGACGTCGATCCCCGGCATGGACGGCGTGGGATCGGCGCGACGCTGCTGCGGGCGGCCTGCGAGTGGGCTCGTCACTGCGGGCACGATCAGCTGACCCTGTGCACGTTTCGTGACGTACCGTGGAACATGCCGTTCTACGCGAAAGCGGGGTTCGCAGAGGTTCCCGCCGAAGCCCTGCGCGCCGAGCTCCGGGCGGTCGTCGCGGCCGAAACGAGCCGTGGCCTCGATCCCGAGCGTCGCGTCGTGATGTGCCGCCTCCTGGCCCGGTCGGCGCCGTGTGTTCCGAGCCCCGCGTTGCGCTGCGCGCCTGGCCGGGGCAGGACGAAGCGGTGACGGCGACGATCCGGCGCGCGCGGCCCACGGACGCTGCGCGGCTCACGCGCATCGCGCACGCAGCGAAGCGCCACTGGGGCTACCCCGAGCGGTGGATCCGCTCGTGGCGGGACGACCTGACGGTGACGCCCGAGGACATCGCGCGCCGCGCGGTATACTGCGCGGTACGCCGTCGCGCGGTCGTCGGCTTCTATGGCCTGTCGGCCGAGCGCGACGTGCCCGAGATCGACCACTTCTGGGTCCACCCGGGGCACATCGGAACGGGGGTCGGCCGCCGGCTCTTCTCGCATCTCGTGAGACGGGTTCGGTCGACCCGTGCGACGCGGATCCGCATCGCCTCCGATCCCAACGCCGCAGGCTTCTATCGACGCATGGGCGCTCGCCGAGTCGGAAGGGTTTCCTCGACGCCGCGAGGACGGTACCTTCCACTCCTCGCCATCGACCTCCGTCGCAAAGGATCCTGATCGAAATTCGGTACTACGACACCTGAGGAGGCTATACCGTGCCCGAGCTGATCTTCGTCCCGTTCGCCGGCATGATGCTGCTCACGCTCGTCGTGTGGGTCGTGATGTTTGCCCGGCGCATCCCCGCCATCCAAGCGTCGGGGATCCGTCCGCAGACGCGCGCCGACCTCGATCGGCTGCCGGCGCCGGCGGTGAACGCTTCCAACAACCTCCAGAACCTCTTCGAGCTGCCCGTCCTGTTCTACGCGTGCGTGCTGGCGCTGTATCAGCTGCGCCAGGTGGACCACGTGCACGTCGCCTGCACGTTCGGGTTTCTCGCCTTCCGCATCGCGCACAGCACGATTCACTGCACGTACAATCACATCATGCAGCGGTTCGCCGTGTATGCGGTCGCCAGCGTCTTCCTCTGGGTCATGGTCGTCCGTCTCGCGGCGGCCGCGCTCAAGGTCGGTTTCGTTGCCGGAGCGTCGGGATAGGATGCAGCGTCGGCGCAGATCGCTCGCCGTTGACGTGCTCCTGGTGGTGGCGACCGTGGGTGTCGCCATGGCAGCCCGCGGGCGCTTCTATCGGGGCTCATCGCTCGAGCCGGCCTCGTGGACGCCGGCCGTCTCGCGCGAACGGATCGTCGCCGAGGCTCGGCAGCTCCGGGGAATCTGGTACGATCCGTTGCAAGGGTACTTCGGCAACCTCGGCGGTCGCCTCGGCTTGATCGTGTGCATGGACGTCCCCGTCATCGCGTACCGCAACGCGGGCGCTTCGCTGCGCCGTCTCCTCGAAGCCGACTACCGCGCCCATCCGCGGCACTACGCCCCGGGCGACGGCAAGCCGGGTGATCCGTACTTCCACCGGCGCGCACGCAACCTTTACGCGTACTGCAAGGCGAACGGGTGTCTCTCGGCCGGCGAGCCTCCCGCGCCCGGCGACGTCGCATTTTTCAGCCGCAGCCGCGACGGCGTGATCGCACACATCGCCCTCGTCAGTGAAACCGCACCTGCGGTGCGAGTCGTCGAGGCGTCCCGCGACTACGGGTACGTGACGCGCGAAGTGCCGCTCGACGACGTCGTGCGGCGCGGATGGTTCTTCCGGGGGTACGGCAGTGTGCTGTCGGACGACCACGTAGCGAACCGTATGCCGCCCGACGCGTCCTGGCATATGAAAGGTCGCGACGCATGACGACCACCCCCCTCGATCAACTCGCTCCCGGTCTCTGGGTGGCCAGCCGCCCGCTGCCGCTGGTGGTCGGCGACGTCGGCACGCGCATGACCGTCATCGGGATCGGCGACGAGCTGCTGCTGCACTCGCCCGTGAAGCTCGATCAGCCTCTGCGGGAAGCGCTCGACCAGCTTGGGGGCGTGCGCTGGATCGTCGGCCCGAGCAAGGTCCACCACCTGTTCCTGGGCGACTACGTGGACGCGTATCCCGCCGCCGAGCTGTGGGGAGCGCCCGGGCTGCCGGAGAAGCGCAAGGACCTCACCTTCCACCATGTCCTGGACGACGTGGCGCTCGCCCCCTGGCGCGGTGAGGTGCTGCATCTGCTCTTTCAGGGGGCGCCGCGGTTGAACGAGGTCGTCTTCTTCCATGCCAAGAGCCGCACGCTGGTGCTGACCGACCTCGCGTTCAACGTTCCGCGGGGTGCCAAGAACGCGCGCCTCTTCCATCGGCTGGTCGGTGCCACCGGACGCTTCGGCCCGCATCGCCTCGTCCGCTTCGCGATCCGCGACCGCACGGCGGCCCACCACTCGCTGCGGGAGATGCTGGTCTGGGATTTCGACCGCGTCGTCGTCACCCACGGCCAGGTGCTCGAGACCGGCGGCAGGGCCGCCATCGCGAAGGCGTTCGCGTTTCTCGGCTGAGCCGCGCTATCGTTCGCCGCGTCGCCATGGCCGATCCGAACGTCCCGTTCCGTGTGCTGCCCCAGCTCACCGACCGCAATCGCGCCTTCTGGACGGGCGGGAGCGCGGGCGAGCTGCGCTTTCTGCGCTGCGACGCCTGCGGGTACTTCGTGCATCCGCCCGCGCCCGTGTGTCCGCACGACGGCGGGCGTGCGCTCACCTGGACGGCGGTGTCCGGCCGCGCGCGGGTCGCGACCTTCACGGTCAATCACCAGGCCTGGATGCCCGGCCCGCCGTTGCCCTACGTGGTGGCGATCGTCGAGATCGACGAGCAGGCGAGCCTGCGGCTCATGACGAACGTCGTCGGCTGCGCGCCGGACGCGGTTCGCATCGGCATGCCGGTCCGCGTGGTCTTCGAGCACCACCCCGATCCCGAGGGCGACGTCTGGCTGCCGCTCTTCCAGCCCGACGCCGCGCGCGAGGGCTGACGTGGGGCGCGACTTCTTCGAGCGGCGCGCCTGCATCACCGGCATCGGACAATCCGACGTGGGCCGCCGGCTCGGTCGCGATCCGCTGGCGCTGACGCTCGACGCGTGCCTTGCGGCCATCGCCGACGCCGGGTTGACGACGCGCGACATCGACGGCCTCTCGACGTATCCCGGCCTCGGGATGGGGATGCCTCCCGGATTCACGGGGGCGGGCGCGGTAGACCTGCACGACGCGCTCCGGCTCGAGCTCGACTGGTACGACTCGGGGCTCGAGACGTCGGGGCAGCTCGGCTCCGTCGTGAAGGCGGCGATGGCGGTCGCCACCGGGCTGGCCACGCACGTCCTCTGCTTTCGCAGCGTGTGGGAAGGGTCCGCGCAAGGGGGCGCGGGGCGCAAGGGCATCGGCGCCGGCGTCCCGAAGGCCGTGGGCAGCATGGAGTGGTCGATTCCGTTCGCCGCCGCGTCGGCGGCGGTGTGGATCGCCATGTACGCGCAGCTCCATTTCCACCGCTACGGGACCACCCGCGAGCAGCTCGCCTGGATCGCGCTCAACGCGCGCCGCAACGCCGCGCGCAATCCACAGGCGATCTACCGCGACCCGATGACGCTGGACGACTACCTCGGCGCGCGCATCATTTCGACGCCGTTCTGCCTCTACGACTGCGACGTGCCCTGCGACGGGGCGACGGCAGTGATCGTGTCTGCGCGCGAGCGGGCGGGTGACCTCCGCCGCGCGCCGATCGGCATCGAGGCCGTGGGGACCGCGCTGCGCGGCCGGCCGTCGTGGGATCAGTTCGAGGACCTGACGCAGATGGCCAACCGCGACGCGGCCCGGCATCTCTGGTCGCGCACCGATCTGAAACCCAGCGACGTCGACGTCGCCGAGATCTACGACGGTTTCAGCTACCTCACGATGTCCTGGCTGGAGGCGCTCGGCTTCTGCCCGATCGGCGAGAGCGGCCGCTTCGTCGACGGCGGGGCACGGATAGCGCTCGACGGCGAGCTGCCGCTGAACACGCACGGCGGCCAGCTCTCGGCCGGCCGGCTGCACGGATACGGCTTCCTGCACGAAGCCTGCGTGCAGCTCTGGGGCGAGGGCGGCGCGCGTCAGGTGCCGGGCGGCCCGCAGGTCGCCGCCGTGGCCGCCGGAGGCGGCAACACGTGCGGGTGCCTGCTGCTCACGCGGGCCTGACGCGCACGCCGTCTACTTGCAGCTGACCTTCTTGCCGCGGACAAGGCAGCCGAGGCTCGCCTGACCGCTCACGTCGCCGAGCTCCATGCGCACGCGCACCGGAGGCTCGAACGGGAAGACGCCGCCGCCGCTGAAGTCGGGCTGCGCCTTCACCTTGAGCTTCAGCTTCTGCGTGCGGCGATTGATCTTGACCGAGATGAGGCCCACGTCGGGCGGCGACTTGAAGACGTACTTGCCACCCTTCTTTACGAGGCTGCCCGCGGGCACCGACTGCGTCCAGACGGCCGAGCCGTCGTCGGTCACCATGAGGTCAAGCCGTGCGTTGGCGGGCTCGAGGTTGCGGGAGAGTCCGCCCGGCTCGAGGTCGGCCGTGAGCTGCATCTTGTCGGCCTTGGTGCTCGTGCCGAGCTTGATGCCGACCTTCTTCACCGCGAAGCTCGACGGCGACGCCAGGAAGAGCCCGTTGTCGATGCTGCTGCCGCTCAGCGACGCGATGAAGGCCATGGTGTCGTCGCTGTTGAGCGCCGCGCGCTGGTTGAACGAGCTGAAGCGCCCGCCGATCTGGGTCGGCGCCGCGTCCCCGACGCTGACGAACGGGGTGACCGTGCCGCTGCTCTCCAGGAAGAAGCCGCCGACGCCGCCCGTGTTCGGTTCGAAGGTGGCCCGGAACGCGGACCGTCCCGACGCGCTGACGGCGGGCCGGCCGAGCGAGCGGAATTCACCACCCGCGGGTCCTTCGTCGCCGATCTCGACCACCGGCTCGAAGAACGCCGTGTTGCCGCGCACGACGGCGGCGTGCGTGCTGCCCCCGCTGTTCACCTGGGCGAGCATGGTGACCGCGCCGTCCTGGTCGATGTTGGGCCGACCCGTGAGCGACGTGAGCCCGCCGCCGAGCGCTTCACCCACGATGGCGATGGTGCCGAGGCTCGTGAGGTCGCCCACGAAGAGGCCTTCCTCCTCGTCGTCGCTCTCTCCGAGCGACGCCGTGAACGCGACCCGCACGCCCTGGCGGAGCGATAGGTCGCGGAAGCGGAAGAACGGCAGCGTCTCGGGTGACGGATCGTCCGCGATCACCAGCGCACGCACCTGGCTGCCTGCCCGGATGAAGATGCCTTCCCGCCGCCGCGTGACCGTGCCCTCCGTGAACTGCACGCGGCCGCGGAACGCGACCGTCCCGTCGTCCGAGATCGAGGGGTTGCCGACCAGGCTGACGAACGTGACGTTGGTGCCGAGCCCGGCCGGCCCCGCGTCGCCGACGACCGCGACGCGCGCGAGCCCGGTGGTCCCGACCGTGTACATGCCGCGCCCGAGGTCGGCGGCGACGGCCGAGAACGCGACGGTGCCGCTGTCGTTGAGATCGTGCTCGCCCACGATGTTGGCGAACGGCGGATTCCCGGCGACCGGGGCGGCGTCGCCGACGCGCACCATTGGTGCCACCTCGTCGCCGCTCCAGCGATAGAGGCCGAGGCCGGCCGGCCCGGCGGCCACGAAAGCGCGGAAGACGACCTCGCCCTGGTCGTTGACGGCGGGATTGGAGAAGGCCGGGCCCGCGAGCACGCCCGTGGTCTCTCCAGGCGCGGTGTCGCCGGCCGCGATGAAGGTCGACGACCCGGTCGCCGGATCGTAGATGAGGGCGTCGCTCGCCGGACCGGCCGCCAAGCGGGTGAAGACCGCGACGCCGCCCGCGCCGTCGGCGACCGGCGTGGCCGCGGCCGCGAGGAACGTCCCGCCGAGCGGGCTCGGCGTGGCCTGGGTGCCGCCGAAGGCGATCAACGTCGTGGGGGCGCTGCCGGCGCCGGCGATGCGTGCCAGCACGTCGCTGCTGCCGCCGTTCAAGGTGACATAGGCGATGACGGCGCCGTCCGACGCGAAGGACGCCCCGGGAGGATCGGCCGAGAACTCGGACTGCAGGCGGACGTCGGTCACGCGACCCCGGTCCTCGAAGTCCTGGCCGGGATAGGCGAGTGTCGCGAGGCCGCTGCCGCTGCCGAGAAGCAGGCCGAAGCCCGCCTCGTCCGGATCGGGCTCCTCGCCTACCTCGACGAAGGTGTAGTCGAACATCGGAGTCGCCAGCAGCGCGACGGCGTCGGCGTCGTCGATCGCCACGGCGTCGCCGAAGCGCGTCACCGTCTGCAGGCGCGACACCGGCTCGGCGGTGGTCACCGTGTCGCCGTTGTCGGCGATGGTCGAGAAGACGCCGTTCTTCCAGCGAAAGATGCCGTCGATCGGGCCGATGCCGTTGAGACGTCCGTGGAAGGCCACGGCGCCCGCAGCGTTCAGCGCCGGCGCGCCGTAGCCGATGAACGTGCTGCCCGTGAGCGCGTCGCCCGTCTTCGACACGACCTGCAACGTGCCGATGGCCGGCAGCCAGAATACGGCGCCGCCCTCGGTGTCGGCGTCGACGCGCGTCGCGGCGGTGAACGCGAGATCGCCGGCGTCGTTCAGCGCGGGCGTGCGGCTGGCCTCGACCACGTCACCCGACTCGTCGAGCGACTCGACGAACGCGATCGGACCGGCCGGGGAGTTCTCGCGGGCCCGCACGCGCGCCGAGATCGCCTGTGTGGCGGCATCGTAGACGAAGAGTGCCGCCGGCGCCGGAAGATCCGGATCGTCGGGAATCTCGGTGGAGTCGGTGATCGTCGCCACGAAGGCGACGTCGCCCGCGGTGTTGACGGTAGGGTTGCCGATGAAGCTCGTGTACGTACCGAAGCCGTCCGGGGCCGCTCGGCCGATGCTGGCGATGGCGACGGGTGCGTTCGCACCGAAGGTCATGCGCGCGCGGATGATCTGCTCGCTCGTGCCGCCGTTGGCGACTAGCGAGCGGAACACGACCCAACCGTTGCCGGCGGCGTCCGGTGTGCCGACGAATCCGGATCCGGCGTACACGCCGCCGCCGGCGGCGGGATCGCCCAAGCCTTCGATGAGACGAACCGAGGCAGCGTGAGCATGGACCGCCGACAGCGCGATCGCCATGGCGGCAACGATGGGGGTGACGCGACGGGGGGACAACATAGGGTCGGGGATTGTGACCGATCGAGGGGGGCGCTGCCAACCGAATTCCGCTCGGCCGCCGAACCCGCTAGGATCCCGCCCTCGAACTCATCACAGCATTCGCGAGGGTCTCTTCGACATGAACATGGCGAGTATATGGGAGGTAGTGGCGGATCGGATGCCGGATCGGCCGGCTCAGATCTGCGGATCGCGCCAGACGACCTTCCGGGAGTTCGACGCGCGCGCGGCACGCCTGGCGAGCGCGTTCGCGGCCGCCGGCGTAGGCCCGGACGTGAAGGTCGCGCTCTACCTCTTCAACTGCAACGAGTACCTGGAGTCGGTCTTCGCCGCGATGAAGCTGGGCGCCGTCCCGGTGAACGTCAATTACCGCTATTTGGCCGACGAATTGCGCTATCTCCTCGAGAATTCCGACGCCGAGGTGCTCGTCTACCACGGCGCCCTCGCGGATCGCGTGGACGCCGTACGGGGGTCGTTGCCGCGCCTGCGGCTGCTCGTGCAGGTCGAGACGGCGGACGAGGATCGTGTGCCGCTGCTCGATGGTGCCCAAAGGTACGAGGACCTGCTCGCCCGCCACGAGCCCGCGCCGCGCGCCGAGCGCTCGGGCGACGACTACGTCTTTCTCTACACGGGCGGGACGACGGGGCTGCCGAAGGGGGTGATGTGGCGGCACAAGGCGCTCTACGCGCAGCTGTCGGCCGCCTACATGGCGCTCGGTCGCCCGGCGCCCGCCACGCTCGACGACGTCGGGGACGCCGCGATCGACATGGCGAAGATCGGGGCGGCGGGGCCGGGTCTGGCGGCGGCGCCGCTCATGCACGGCATGGCGTGGTTCAGCTCGATGGGGCGGCTCATGGTCGGTGGTGCGGTGGTGAGCCTCACCAATCGATCCTTCGACGCGCACGAGTTCTGGGAGCACGTCGAGCGCTACCGCGTGGGTGCGGCCACGATCGTCGGCGACGCCTTCGCGCGCCCGCTCATCGCGGCGCTCGACGAGGCGGAGCAGCGGGGAAAGCCGTACGACGTGTCGTCGCTGCAGATGATCGTGTCGGGCGGCGTCATGTGGACGCCGGTCTACAAGCAGCCCTTCCTCGATCGCGGCGTCGGCCTGCTCGTCGACGGGCTCGGCTCGAGCGAGGCCACGGGTGCCGCCATGATGCTGAGCGCCAAGGGGCAAGACCTGTCGACGGCGCGCTTCCAGCTGAACCCCGGAACCCGCGTGCTGACCGAGGACGGACGCGACGTCGTGCCCGGCTCGGGCGAAGTCGGGGTGCTGGCGATCTGCGGCGCCGCGCTGCCCGACGGCTACTACAAGGACGCGGGCAAGACGCAGGCCACCTTCAAGGAGATCGACGGCACGCGCTACGCCATCCCGGGAGACTTCGCCCGCGTCGAAGCCGACGGGTCGATCATGCTGCTCGGTCGCGGGTCGGTGTGCATCAACACGGGCGGCGAGAAGGTGTATCCGGAAGAGATCGAAGAGATCGTGAAGCTCCATCCCGCCGTCGAGGACTGCACCGTCGTCGGCGTGCCCGACGACAAGTGGGGGCAGGCCATCACGGCGGTGGTCTCCTGCCGGCGCGGCGCCGAGGCCGACCCGAACGACGTGATCGGCCTCTGCAAGGGCAAGCTCGCGGCCTACAAGGCGCCGAAGCACGTCGTGGTCGTGGACCGCGTGCTGCGCAGCCCGGCCGGGAAAGCCGACTACCGCTGGGCCCTCGACGTGGCCAAGCAGGCGCTCGGGCTGGGGTGATGGCCGAGCTCACCACGACCGATCACCGGCGCGATCGGGTGGGGCTCACGTACGTCTATCCCGTCGTGTCGCGGCGTGCGGGCGGGCTGTCGATCGGCGTCAACCTGAACCCGAACCAGGCGTGCAACTGGCGGTGCATCTACTGTCAGGTGCCTGGCCTCGTGCGGGGCGCGGCGCCGCCCATCGACGTGGCCAGGCTGGAAGCCGAGCTGCGTGGATTCCTCGCGGACGTGCTGACTGGTGACTATCTCGCGACGAAGGTCCCGGTCGAGGTGCGTCGCCTGAACGACATCGCGCTCTCGGGCGACGGCGAGCCGACGGGCGCCCGCGAGTTCGAGCAGGTGGTGGCGGCGATCGCGCGCGTCCGCCGCGACCTGGCCGTGGCGCCGTCCGTAAAGACCGTGCTGATCACGAACGGCAGCCTCGTCCAGCGCGCGGAGGTGCAAGCGGGCCTGTCGGCACTGGCCGCGATCTCGGGCGAGGTGTGGTTCAAGGTCGACCGGGCCACCGAAGCCGGCATCCGCGCGGTGAACGACGTCCCGCTCGCGCCCGACGTCGTCCGTCGTAACCTGGTGACCGCCGCACTCCTGTGTCCGACGTGGGTGCAGACGTGCGTGTTCACCCTCGACGGCGCGCCCCCCGCGGACGAGGAGGTGGAGGCATACACGGCGCTGCTCCGCTCGGCGCGCGCCGCCGGCGCACCGCTGCGCGGCGTGTTCCTCTACGGGGTCGCGCGCCCGTCGATGCAGCCGGAGGCGCCCCGGCTCGCGAACGTCTCCGAGGCCTGGATGCGCGCGCTGACGGAGCGCATCGAATCCCTCGGCCTCACGGTCCGTGTCACCCCGTGAGCACCGATCGGGGACGTTCGTTCGGGCCGGCGCTATCCTAAGGCGCCCGTCGCGCGCAGCGCGGCGATGCGTGCGTCGTCGTAGCGCAAGACGTCGCGTAGTACGGCATCCGTATCGGCGCCGACGGCGACGGGCGCCTTCGTCGGGACCGGGAGCTCCTCGCCGACCATGTTGATGGGACAGGGCATCAGATCGGTGCCGTGCTGTTGGTACGGGCGCAGCGGGATGCGGTGTTGAAAATGCGGATCGCGCGTGACGCTGATCACGGTGTTGACGGGGCAGATGGGCGTGTTCACGCGCCGTCCGAAGTCGACCCACTCCTCGGTGGTGCGCGCGCCGAAGATGGCAGTGAGCTCGCGACGGAGCGGGAGATTGCCGCGCGCGTGGTCGGCGAAGCGCGCGCCCGGGTTCTGGGTGAACAGCGCCGGC
>Ga0187893_10003468_pt1 | contig 31916 bp, 29 predicted proteins | sample MA1701074metaG_FD_139574 | JGI IMG/M metagenome (GOLD analysis project Ga0187893, IMG submission 139574) | White microbial mat communities from a basaltic lava cave in the Kipuka Kanohina Cave System on the Island of Hawaii, USA - MA170107-4 metaG ...
CAGCCGGTCCTCGTCCCACCAGAAGATACTCCAACTGGTTCCCTCGGCGACCAAGCCCCCCCCGGTCACGAGCAGCGCGTCGTCGGCCCCTGAGGCGGCCGCTTCCTCGAGCGCCGCGGCGAAACGCTGCCGCGCGACCGTCTTGTGGGGGTAGGGCGCGTGCCGGGTAGCGGCGATGACGACACCCATCGCCTCGACCGACGGAACCGGTCGTGTGGTCACGGTGACCCCGCCGCCGCCCACTTCCACACGCACGACGAGGTCTCCGGCACCGAGCCAGGGCGCCAGGATTCTGTCCAGCGGCTGCTCCGGCCGTGGCAGGCGCAGGTCCCGACACGCCGCATCCAGACGGGCGGCATGACGGGTGAGGAACGGCGCCCACCCCTCGCGCACGCGGACGGTTTCGAAAACGGCGGCGCTCACCCTCCGGGAGCAGGCAGGCCGAACGCCAGCCGCACCGCCGCGGCCTTGCGCAGGCTTTCCCGCCACTCGCGCTCGGGAATCGAATCCGCCACAATTCCCGCCCCCGCCTGGATCAACACCGCTCCGCCGCTCACCACCGCGCTGCGGATCACGATGTTGAGCTGCAGAGCCTCGCCCCCGATCCACCCCAGGGCACCGGTATAGACTCCACGCGCCACCGGCTCGAGCTCGCCGATGATCTCCATCGCGCGAATCTTGGGACAGCCGGTGATGGTCCCGCCCGGGAACAGGCTGGACACCACATCCCGGGGCAGACGATCGCCCCGCAACAGCCCGCGCACCTCGGACACGAGGTGGAATACGTGCGAGTACTCCTCCACGACCTCACGCTCCGCGACGCGGACCGTGCCATACGCCGCCACCCGGCCGATGTCGTTGCGCGCCAGATCCACGAGCATGAGATGTTCGGCTCGCTCTTTGGCATCGAGCCGCAGCTCCGAGCGCATGCGCGCATCCTGGGCGGCCGACCCGATCTTCTTGCGCGTGCCGGCGATGGGCCGCGTCCGCACGATCCGACCGTCATGCCCGGCGCCCACTTCGACCAGCAGCTCGGGTGACCCGCACACCAGCTGCCAATCGCCAAAGTCGGCGAAGCCCATCCACGGCGACGGGTTGACCTCGCGCAGGCGGCGATAGGCGTGCCACGCCGTGGCGGTCTGCGGCCAGCGCTCCGCCACCGCCAGATTCACCTGATAGATGTCGCCCGCCGCGATGTACTCGCGGGCACGCCGGACGGCGGCCGTGAAGCCCGACTCATCGAAGGAGCGCCACGGCGATGGGGACGCGACGCGGAAGTCGGGGGCCGGTGCGGCCGGCCCGGGATCCGATCCGGTCTCGCGCCAGCGCGACGGCGCGTCCGGACCCTCGCAGCGCGCCTCACCGTCCGCGCCAAGCAGAATCCGGTTGGCCGGCTGAAAGCCGTCGATACACGGCTGAGGAAGGACCGGCGTCCGCGGTCTCATCCATGCGGGGATCCCGGTCTCGTACGCGAACGCGCCGTAGAACGGCGGCTCGCCGCGGCCGACGACCGGTAGCTCTGGCCGCGACCCCCAGGGCACCCGCCGGCGCTGCACTCCTCCCCACACGAGATGCGAGCACCCGTCGCCGCGACCGTCCTCCAGCAGGAGAAAGGGCGGTGCGAGCGTATCCGCGATGGCGAGGAGGCGATCGACTGCGGCGCCCGCCGAGGTCGTGAGCGTGGTCACGACGGCAAGCTGCTGCGGCGTCGCCGGCGGCGCTAGGCCTGGGGACTCCGCCGCGACAGGATCTCGGCGATGGTCGTACACGCGGCCACGAGCTCCTGCCGCCGTTCCCGGCGGACCAGCGGGGTGGACGCGCCTTCGGTGCGGACCTGCGCGCGAGCGATCTCGAGCGTCGTCCGCCCGAACGGATCGCGTACCAGGGGATCGCCGCCGCGGGACAGCAGCAGCTCCACGACGTCGGGATGCCCCCACAGCGCGGCGAGCTGCAGCGGCGTCCACCCTCCCATCAAGGAATTCACCGGTCGTCGGGATTGCCGCACGAGGTCCTTGACATGATCCAGCAGCCCGTACGCGGCCGCCTGGTGCAGGTCGACCTCGGCCCCACGATCGTAGAGGAACCGGACCATCGCCTCCTGGCCTTCCTCGTTGGCCCAGCCGATCGGGGTCATCTGGTAGGTGTCGTCGCGGGCGTTGAGGTCGGCGCCGGCGCCGAGCAACAGCACGACCATGGCGCGATCGTTGGCGATGGCGGCGTAGTGCAGCGCCGTGGCGCCTTCCTGGCGGGCACTCAGCAGCGCCGGCTCCTTGGCGAGCGCGTCGCGCACTGGGTCGAGGCTGCCGGACCGGACAGCGGCGAAGAATTCGGTAGCGTTCACGATCACAATCTGCGGCGAAGGGGCCTACGGGACTGTAAGCCTCGTCACGAAGGAGATAACCCTCCAGGCCCCTGGCGTTCCACCATTCTCAAAAGAACAGCAACTTACCGGCGACGATGAGGAGGAATCCCCCAAACACGCGGCGCAGCGCTTCCTCCGGGAGCGCCCCCGCAAGCTTCGCCCCGACCAACGCGCCGAAAAACAGCCCCAGGGCCACAATCGCGGCGTAGGAGAGGTTGACCTGATCGCGCTTGTAGTACTGGAGAAACCCGAGGATCCCCACCGGAAGCAGCAGCGCCGCGAGCGACGTCCCATTCGCGGTGTGCTGCGGCAGTTTCGCCAGCAGCACGAGACCTGGGACGACGACAATGGCCCCACCGATCCCAAACATGCCGGATATGACGCCGGCGAAGAGTCCGAGCACTCCAACGAGCACGTAGTTCATCGTCCCTCCATCCTCAAGTTCGGGAACCAGCCTTCCCCCACCCTCCGCCGCCGGGTGTTTCGATGCGGAGCCAATCTCCGGCCTCGAGACGCAGATTCAGCTTTGCCGGTACCGGCTTCCCGTTGAACAGGTTGTTGCCCCGCGCGCCATCCTCGCCACCGGCGGACCCGCGTGGTGCATGGCGGCGGCGCTCGCTGAGAATGCTGCCCTCCGCCTCCTCGAGCAGCTCGTAGACGCGAATTACTCCCTGTCCGCCCGGCCATCGACCCGTGCCGCCGCTCCCGGCTCGCAGCTCGTAGCGGCGCACGCGGACGGGGAACTCGGTTTCCAGCACCTCGATCGGCGTATTGCGGGTGTTGGACATGCCCACGTGGACGCCGGACGGTCCCGGGCCCGACGGTCCGGCGCCCTGCCCTCCCCCCAGCGTCTCGTAGTACGTCCACCCCGCTCCCCCGCTCCCCACTCCCCCGAAGGTCACGTTGTTCATGGTGCCCTGGCCTTGCCCGGGAACGGCGACGCCCAAGTTTCCCAGCGCCCGGATCACGACATCCGCGATTCGTTGCGACGTTTCCACGTTGCCCGCGGCGACGGCGCTGGGCCGTCGAGCGTGAACCAAGCAATCCGCGGGGGCGGTCACGCGGACGGCGCGCAACACGCCGCCATTCATCGGAGTCTCGTCGCCGATCAGGGTCTGGACCGCGAACAGCACGGCCGCCCGCGTGACCGCGAGCGGGCAGTTGACGTTGCCGGCGACTGCCGGCGCGGTTCCCGTGAAATCGGCGTGCAACGCGCCGTCCTTGATCTCGAGCCGCACCGTGATGGCGATGTCCTCGTCCGAGATGCCGTCGCCCTCGAGCCAGTCGGTCGCCGTGGCGGCGCCGGACGGAAGCCGGGCCAGGACAGCCCGCGTGCGCCGCTCCGCGTCGTCCTGCAGGTCCCGGGCGGCGGCGTTGACGAACGCCCAGCCATGACGCGCGGCGAGCGCCCACATCGCCTCCGCCCCGCGCTCGACGGCCGCCCGTTGGGCGGCCAGATCGGCGCGGCGCACGTCCGGTGTCCGCACGTTGGCGAGCAGCAACCGCTCGACTTCAGGCGTGAACGGCAGCGGGGGCACCACGATCCCTTCGGCGTACAGCTCACGCGCCCCGGCGGGCATGCTTCCCGGCGTCGCGCCCCCGACGTCGGAATGATGGGCTCGGACCACGCTGAACCCCCCAATGCCCTCCGCGGTCCGGATCACCCCCACCAGGGTGAGGTCGGGGAGATGGGATCCGCCCGAGTAGGGATCGTTGACGATGTACAGCTCGCCCGGTCGAGGCCGCTCGGCGCGCACCGCCGCCACGGCGTCGGCCAGCGCGCCCAGGTGCACGGGAACGTGGGCCGCCTGCGCGATCATGTCGCCGGACGCATCGAATAGCGCCGCGGACGCGTCACGCCGCTCCCGAATATTCGGCGACACCGCCGAATGAATGAGCACGAGACCCATCTCTTCGGCGATGCCGGCGAACGCGTGCGCCATGACCTCGCGCGTGACCGGATCGAGCGTCACGCACGCTCCACGACGACGGCCCCGGAGCGGTCCACCGTTCCCCGCCATCCCGGTTCGATCAGGGCGGTCGCATCGGGGCCGGCCAGAATCGCCGGACCCAGGATCCGGAGCCGGGCCGGCAGCTCGCCGAGCGGCCAGACCTGGGCGTGGGCCGTGGTGCCGCGGACGGTGATCCGGCGGCGGCCCGGCGTCGGGCGACCGACCCCGCTGCGATGCGTCGGCGCCAGCCGCGCTCCACTCCCGGTCCGCTCGATGACGACCCGGACACTCACGATCTCCATGGCACCGCCCGCGCCATCGTGGCCGAACCGGGCGCGATGCGCCGCGCGGAAATCCGCGGTGAGGCCGTCGGGATCGTTGTGGGTCAGCGGCACCGTGATCTCGTAGCCCTGACCGGCGAAACGGCAATCGGCGTAGCGGCGCATCTGTCCTCCCGGCAGGGCCCGCTGGGCCGCCTGCTCGAGCTCGCCGTACCGCGCCAGCAGCACCTGCCGATCCGGCGCCGGTGTCGCAAGCGAGGCGACGAGCTCGACGCGTTCCGGCGCCGCGACCACGCCGAGTGCCGACAAGACGCCGGGATGCGGAGGGACGATCACCGTGCGCATGCCCAGCGACTCGGCGAGCGCGCAGCCGAACAGCGGCCCGGCTCCGCCGAACGGGACGAGCGCCAGCCGGCGGGGGTCGACCCCGCGCGCCACGCTGACGCGCTTCAGCGCGCGCGCCATCACCGCAGTGGCGACGTCGGTGATGCCGGCAGCCGTCGGGGCGACCTCCATCCCCAGCTTCCGCGCCAGCGTTTGCAGCGCGCGCTCGGCCGCTCCGGGGTCGAGGCGCACGTCATCCGCCAGCGACCACGCCGGGTCGAGCCACCCCAGGGCGAGGCAGGCATCCGTGACAGTCGCCTCGGCTCCGCCCCGCCCGTAACACGCCGGCCCGGGGCGCGCGCCTGCGCTGCGCGGGCCGACTTTGAGCGCGCCGGCGTCGTCGATCCAGGCCACACTGCCACCCCCGGCGCTCACGGTTTCGATCAACACGGACGGGAGCGCGAGCGGGACCCCACCCACGATGCTCGCCCCTTCCCGGCGCGCTTCCCCACCCTGCACGAGGCTCGCGTCGGCGCTCGTCCCACCCATGTCGAGCGTCAGGAGGTCGCGCGGGGGGGGCGGCCCCACACCTCCTCCCACCGCTTCACCCACCAGGCGCGCGCCGACCACACCGCCAGCAGGACCCGACAGGGCGAGCGCCGCCGCCTTCCGGCCGGCCGCCTCAGCGGACAGAGAGCCCCCACCCGAAGTGAGCACCCGAAAGTCTCCGATCCCGCGATCGGTCGCCTGCCGCGCCGCGGCCGTCAGGTGGGCCGACACCAGCGGCCGCAGGTAGGCCTCCGCCGTGGTGGTCGAAAACCGCTCGTACTCGCGAACCAGCGGCAGCACCTCGTGGCTGCACACGACCGGGAGGTCGGGGAAGGCGGCCCGCAGGTCCGCGCCCAGCGTGCGCTCGTGCTCAGCGTGGAGATGGGCAAACAGCAGAGCGACGGCGATGGCCTCCGGCGCCAGGCTACGCACGGCGGCCACGACCCGCTCGCTCTCGTCCGCTGCCAGCAGCTTCACAGCGCCCGCAGGCCCCATCCGTTCGTCGACGCCGATCACCCGCTCCCGCGCCACCAGCGGCGCGGCATGGTCCCGTCCCAGGTCGTAGAGCGACATTCGATCCTGGCGGCGCAGCCACAGCACGTCCTCGAATCCCGCGGTGGTGACCAGCACCAGCCGAGCCCCGCGCCGCTCGAGCAGCGCATTGGTGGCGATGGTCGTACCGAGCACCAACCCGGTCACCGCTGCCGACCGGGGCAGCGTATCCAGCGCTGCAAAAACGGCGGCCGCTGGGGCTTCGGGTGTGGAGAGAACTTTGCGGATCTCGTAGCTGCCGTCGGGCGTCACACTAACCAGGTCGGTGAACGTCCCGCCGACGTCGACCCCGACTCTCATACCAATGCGGAATGCGGAATGCGGACTAGGGTGACCGCCACCGTGCACGAACCGAGGGGATTCAATTCGTCAGACTCCGGGCTTCCATTTTCTAACCAGGAGCCCCCCCGCGAATCCGAGCGACGCAAACACCGTCAGCAACCCGACCCAGTCTCCCCAGCGCGCGTACAGCGTGCCCACGTCGCTGGTGCGGAGCCGTCCCGTCACCACGGTTTGCGTTTGCAGCTGACTCGGCTGGGTGATTCGGCCCAGCGGATCCACGAACGCCGAGATCCCGTCGTTGGCCGCCCGGGCCACGCCCATGCGGGTCTCGATGGCCCGGAGGATCAGGTGCGAAGCGTGCTGGTAGGGAGCGGCGGTGCGCCCGAACCACGCGTCATTCGTGACGTTGACCAGGAAGTCCGCCCCGGCTTGTCGGTAGCGCCGCGCCAGGCCCTCGAAGGCGGATTCGTAGCACACGATGACCCCGAACCGGCCGATCGGGGTCTCATACACCGGGAGCTCGCGCCCGCGACCGAATCCACCGGACCAGCGCCCGAGCCCGGGCAGCGCGCGGAACCAGCCCACCGGCACGAATGGTACCCGCTCCACGACCGGCACGAGATAGTGCTTCCGATAGACGGGATAGGGCTGCCACTGGCCGACCGAGTCGAACAGGAACGCCGCGTTGAACGTCTGCGTGCGCCCGCCCTCCGCGTACGCGAAATGCACGCCGCCGGTGAGCACAAACACACGCGCTTCGCTCGCGAACCGGCCGATGGCCGACTGCCAGTTGGGGCGCAGCGAGAGGTAATAGGGCAACGCCGCTTCCGGCCAGATGACCAGCGACGGCCGGTTCGCCGCCGTCGCGGCCCGCGAGAGAGACAGCAAGGTGGCGACCTCGCTGTCGGCCATTTCCGGAATCCATTTCTCGCGGAATGCGATGTTGGGCTGGACCAGACTGATGGTGCCCACCTCGCGCAGCGCCATCGTCTGCTGTCGCCAGATGCCGTACCCGGCAGCAAGCACCACAGTGGCGGCCACCGGCGCGAGCTGCCGTCCCACGGCAGCCCAACGTCCCCACATCCCCACCACCCCGGCGATCACGACGTTGCACCAGACGAGCCAGATGGTGACGCCGCGGGCGCCGGCCAGGTCCGCCCACTGCACCAGCACCCGCGCGTCGGCGAGCGAGGTGCCCAGTCCGAGCCACGGAAACGCTACGTCCCCCAGGTGGCCCACGCCCCATTCCAACGCCGTCCACGCGATCGGCAACACGGCGGCGAGCGGCAGCATCGGGTACGCGACCCGCACGCGGGTCACGAACCAGAACAACCAGCCCGTGAACACCCCCAGGCAGAGCACCGTCAGCGCGTAGCCCAGCGCCGCGAACGGGGTGAAATGCCACAGGGCGACGACCATCCAGTACAGCACGGCGCCGTTGGCCGCCAGTCCATAACGGAAGCCCCATCGATACACGCGACGCGGATCGCCGGCGGCGTCCTGGAGCAACAGCACGGCCGGAACGACGGCCACGAAACTCAGGATGGGAAGCGGAAACGGCGGGTAGCTGGCGAGGAGCGCCCCGGCGCCGACGGCGACCAGCAGCCAGGCGCGCCCGCTCACAACAGGATGTCGCGCCCTTCGTCGGCCGAGCGGTACACGGCTTCCATCACCCGCTGCAGCAGCATCTGGTCCTTGGGCAGCGGGGCGTTGACGTCGCCGCGAATCACCGCCAGGAAGTACGTCCACTCGGCGCGGTAGGACTGGATGAACGGCGTCTCACGTCCGCTCGCCCCCGTCGGGGTGACGTCGGTCGGTACCCCGTGCACTTCCTTGTAGACGCGCAGGGGGGCGAGGGCAGCCGTCCCCTTCTTCCCTACCATCTCGAACCAAAACCGCTCGCCGCGCCCCAGATGCCGCCAGCTGACGGCGACGCCGATCGACAACCCGTTCTCGCACACGATCAGCGCCATCCCCATCTCTTCGACGGTCTCGCGGCCACCGCCCACCAGGTGGGCGGTAATGCGCTTGGGAATCGGCCACCCGGCGAGCCAGAGGCCGAGGTCGATGAGCGGGAGGCCGAGATCGAGCATCGCCCCTCCGCCCGCCTGGGCCCGCCGCAGCCGCCACCCCAGCTGTTGGCGCGTCGCGCTGGGCTGAAACGTGAACCAACCGCCCCGAATCATGTCGATCGTGCCCAGATCGGCGCCGGCCAGGAACCCGCGCACGGCCTGGACGTCGGCGCGAAACCGGTGGTTCATACCCACCATCACGCGCTTGCCGGTCTTCTCACTCGCCTGGAGCACGCGCTCCACCCCTTCCAGGCTCAAGGACAGCGGGCGCTCGCACAGCACGTGCACGCCGGCCGACAGCGCGGCGACGACGTGGATCTCGTGCAGATGATTGGGCGTGCAGATCACGACGGCGTCCGGCTCTCCGTAGCGCAGCACTTCCTCGATGTCGTCGTAGCTGTCGCGAACCTCGAAGCGGGCCGCGAGGGCCTGCGCCTTGGACAGATCGTTGTCGCAGATCGCCGAGATCTCCACACCCGCGATCTTGCGCAGCACGGGCAGATGGGCCACCTGGGCCACGCCTCCGGCACCGACTACCGCCACCCGCACGGGATCACTCATGGACCGCGGCGCGCCCCGCGGAACCGGAACTGAAAGCCCATGCGCGCGGCCGCGGACGAGTAGTCGCTCAGCAGCGTCCCGCGCACCTCTGCGGTGAGGCGCCAGGCCGGGGCCAGGGCCACGGCCGCGGCCATCATGCCGTTGACGGCCGGCGCAACGCCGTCCAACGCGTCCTCGATAAACGTCCGGTCGATCGCGCGGCCGCTGCCGTTGCGGAAGTGGACCCCCGCGCCCAGACCGGCGGCCACGGTGACCGGACGGCCGTCGTTGAACACGTATTGCAGGTCGAGGTCGAGCATCACGTCGGACAGGCGCACGCGGCCCACATCGATGGTCGCGTTCGAGTCGGGGTCATTGACGAGCGCGAGCAGCGTGCGATTGAGCCGGGCGACGGCGCGACCGGTAAAGAGCGAGCTGGTACGGCTGACGCCGAGCAGGACGCGGACATGCGGGGCCAGGTACCCGGCGTCCAGGCGCACGCCCCAGACCAGAGCGCCCCGCAGACTCTGGGTCGCGATCGACCCGACGTCGACCTGGAGCGCCGACGGGCGCAGCTCGTCGTAAGAGAATTGGGAGAGGACGCCCTGCGCGCGGCCGGCAGCCGATAGAGCGGCGGCCGCCAGCAGCAGTATCGCGGTGGTTCGGGCGACGCCGCCGCCGCGCCGCACCCGGTCAATACAGTCGGCCAACCGTGGTCCCCGGGAAGTAGGTGCCGAGTATGTCGCGGTACCGCTGACCCGCTCGCGCCCGTCCGATCGCGCCCCATTGGCAGAACCCGACGCCGTGCCCCGCCCCTGCTCCCTCCGCGACGAGCCGGCTCACGAGCGGGCCGTCCTTGGTCACAAACAACCGGAACGCGCTGCTCCAGAGCAGGCGATCGGGAGTCGGCCGCAGGACGGTCCGGACATCGGGGCCGTCGATCCGGACGTCGCCGTGCGAGAACACGATTCGCAGCTGCGCCACCCGTCCCGCGGCCGTGGACCGCGTCACCTGGAGATCGGTGATCGGCTGCAGGCCATCGCCGCTGACGGTCATCACGGCCGTGAGCGTTCGCGTCAATATAGTGCGCAGCGTTGTCGCCTCCCACTCCTCGCGCCACGAAAACCGCGGTGCCCGCTCGCAATACGCGCGGCCGTCTCTGCTCCGGTCGGCGATCGATCGCAGATACGGCTGTCGCTGCGCGGAACGAAACACCTCCTCCACGGCCGCGGTGCGGCCGCCGCACGCGGCGTGGTAAAAGGCCTCGATCAGGCGGCCCTGGTAGCGAACCACCTCCCCCGCCGTGGCGCGAATAGCTTCCCAGACCTGCGGGGACTCGGCCTCGGCCCCCAGATACACCTGATCGCGCGTGTCGGCCGTCGCGTCGAACCCCTGGACTTCCCAGCGTCCACGGTTGCGCAGCGCGAAGGTGCGCGCCACCACCGCCTGGGCCAGCAGGGCCTCCCGCTCCTCGGCGCGTCGTGGACCCATCTCCTGGGCCAGGACCCCCGCCAGGTAACTCTCGAGCGACACGCGGTTGATCAGCGTCACGCCGGTCCGGTCGCGTACGATGTTGACGCGGCCGCGGTAGCGCCGGCCGTTCGCCATGGCGAACCGCCCCTCCGTCACGTTCACGGCCGAAATCCCCGAATGCCGCTCCGTTCTCGTGCCGTCCGGCCGCACCAGGACGAGACCGCCCGACGTGTCCGGCACCACCGTCCAGGCGGTCCCCGCCTTCACCGCGCCGACCGGGCGGCCGTTCGCATCGTCAGTCACGAACAACTCCCCATCACCACCGAGCCGGACACCCGATGCCCCTACCAGGAGACCGACGCGCAACTCCGGCTCCGGGCCCAGGGCCGGCGGCTGCGGTCGCGGGGGGGCACACCCGAAGACCAGCACGGCCGCCACAGCGCGCCACAAAAAGGGCGTCCCGGATCTCGAACGGGACGCCCACTCCCCTTCCCACCCGAGCGCCGGGGGGAGGCGGATCGCCGGCCGTCTCATGCGAGCGCCACCGCCCGGAAATCGTAGTCCTCACTCCCGGTGAGCCGCGCCCGGAGGAAGCTGCCCTCCCGGGCCCAGCCCCCCTGCTCGAGATAGGTCACGCCATCGACGTCGTCCGCCTGCCAGGGCACGCGCCCCACGTGCGTCACCATCGAGCCCGCCCCTCCCCCCCCGGCGTCCAGCGGATCAGCTAGGCGATCGACCAACACCGATACCTCCCGGCCCACGAACCGGCTCAGGCACTCCGCGGATATGCTTCGTTGCACCTCGAGCAGCTCCTCGAGTCGCTCGCGCTTCGCGGCGTCGGGCACGTCGTCCCCGTAGTGCACGGCGCGCGTTCCCTCTTGCGGCGAATAGGCGAACGCCCCCAGCCGGTCGAACCGGGCCTCCTCGAGGAAGGCCAGGAGCTCCCGGAAGTCCTCGTCGCGCTCGCCCGGGAAGCCGACCAGGCAAGTGGTGCGAATCGCGAGATCGGGAATGCCGCGGCGCAGCCAGGCCACCTTCTCGCGCAGGCTCGCCTGGCGCTCCGGACGGCGCATGCGCTCCAGCATCCGGTCCGCCGCGTGCTGGATCGGCATGTCGAGGTACGGCACGATGCGGGGCTCGGTGGCGATCAAGTCGACCAGGCGATCGGTGAGCCCGGCTGAATAGACGTACAGCAGCCGGAACCAGGGCACCGACGTTTCCGCGAGCAGCGCCTCGAGCAGCTGCGGCAGCTTGGGGCCGTCCCGCCCCAGGTCACGTCCGTAGTGGCCGAGGTCCTGGGCCACGAGGTTGATCTCCCTGGCGCCCTGTGCCTCGAGCGTCTGGGCCTCTTGGACCAACCGTTCCAGCGGCTCGGAGCGGTGCTTGCCGCGCATCAGGGGAATCGCGCAGAAGGCGCAGGTGTGGTCACACCCCTCGGAGATCTTGAGGTAGCGCACGTGGACCGGGCCGCTCAGGAACTGGCGCACGCCGGGATGCTGCGCCACGGGATCTTCGAGCAACCCGCGGCTGGCCAGTTCGGGAACGAGATGATGGAGGTCCGAGAATCCGAGGAACAAATCGACCTCGGGCATTTCCTTCGCCAGCTCGTCCTTGTAGCGCTGCACCAGACATCCGACTGCGACGACGGCTTTCACGTCCCCGGTCTGCTTGAGCTTCGCCGCCTCCAGGATCGCGTTGATCGATTCCTGCTTGGCGGCGTCGATGAACCCGCAGGTGTTGACGAGCACGACGTCCGCGGTGGGCAGGTCGGGCGTGAGGGTGGCGCCGTGGCCGACCAGCTCGCCCACGAGCCGCTCGGAATCCACCGTGGCCTTGTCGCACCCGAGCGATACGACGCCGAGCTTCATCCGCGGTAGTTCCCGAACCGGAGCTCGATGCCGAAATCCTGAGAACGGAGAAAGGCAATCACGTCCTGCAGCTCGTCCTTGGACGGCGACTGCACGCGAATCTCCTCGCCCTGAATCGAGGCCTGCGCCTTCTTGAATTTCCTGTCCTTGATCGCCGTGACGATGGTTTTCGCTTTCTCCTGCGCGATGCCTTGCGTCAACTTGATCTCGCGGCGCACGGTGTCCCCCGCCGCCGGGGTGACGGCCCCCAGCTCGAGATTCTTCACCGGCACCGCACGCTTGATGAGCTTGGACTGCAGCACGTCGAACAGCGCCTTCATCTTAAAGTCGTCATCGGCCGTCAAGGTCAGCGCCGCCGTCGTCCGGTCGAACGCGATCGCGCATTTCGATCCTTTGAAGTCATAGCGCTGGGCGATTTCCTTCGTCGCCTGATTCACCGCGTTATCGACTTCCTGGAGATCGGCGCCGGTCGAGATATCGAACGAGGCGAGGGAGGCCATGACCGAAAGTTAACGGCCACGTGGCCCACGGCGCTGGCGTGCCAGCGGTGATGAGCGTCCTGGATCGCGACGGCGCACCGAACCGCCGTGCTCGGCTTCTTCAGGACAGGAAGCTCTCCAGGGCCCGGGCGCGCGACACGTGGCGCAGCCGCGCCAGCGCCTTTTCCTTGATCTGACGCACCCGCTCCCGGGTGATGCCGAGCAGCGAGCCGATCTCCTCCAGCGTCATCGGCTCCTGCCCTTCCAGACCGAAATAGAGCCGCAGGATCTTGGCTTCGCGCTCTTTCAGGGTGGACAACACCCCTTCGATCGATTCGGTCAGGGCATGCTCGAAGATTTCGTCGTCGGGGCCGGGGTTCTGGGTATCGGGCAGGTAGTCGAGCAGCTTGTTGTCTTCCCCGGGCGTGAGGGGGGCGTCGAGCGAGAGATGGGCCTGGGAGATGGAAAGCGTCTTGGCGACCTCTTCCTCCGAGATATCCATCCCTTCGGCGATCTCCTCGACTGTCGGCTCGCGGCCCAGCTCCTGGAGCAGAGCCGAGGATCGCTTGCCGATGCGATGCAGCGTGCCGGCGCGATTGAGCGGCACCCGGACGATGCGGGACTGCTCGGCGAGCGCCTGGAGGATCGCCTGCCGGATCCACCAGACGGCGTAACTGATGAACTTGATGCCCTTGGTCTCGTCGAACTTGTGCGCGGCCCGGATCAGCCCGAGGTTGCCCTCGTTGATGAGATCCGACAGCGACACGCCCTGATTCTGGTATTTCTTGGCGACACTCACGACGAAACGGAGGTTGGAGCGGACCAGCTTGTCCAAGGCCTCCTCGTCGCCGCGACGGATCCGCTGCGCCAACTCCACCTCATCTTCGCGCGTGATCAGCGGGTATTGGCTGATCTCGCGCAGATACTGGTCGAGCGATCCCTCGTCGAACGAGACGCGCTTCGCCGTGTTCAGTCGCATGCGATAGCCACCCCTCTGGAACAACGGTTTCCCTCCCCCCGAGCGGGCGGGGGCCGAGGGCATGCCCGGGTCAGTGAATCAGCGAACCGAGCCGGCTCCACCGAATATCAGTCAGCCAGGGGAGCGCGTCGTGCGCATCCCGATCGTAGCTGAAATACACGAGCAGCGTCCGCCCTTTCACGGCCGACGCGTCGACAAAGCCCCAATAGCGCGAATCGGAGGAATCGTCCCGGTTATCACCGAGCACGAAGTATTTGCCGTCGGGCACCACCAACGGACCCCAGCTGTCGCGGCTGGGCCGGTAGACGCGGCGCGCGTCCGGTGACGGCGCCAGGTAGAACGGGCGCTGCCACTCGAATTCGGCGTTCATCACATCGTTGCTCGGATCGATGCGCTGCACGTACGGCTCTTCGAGCCGGTGCCCGTTGACGCTGACGCGCCCGTTGCGCATTTGCACCGTATCCCCCGGCGTCCCGATCACCCGCTTCACATAGTCCTGGCGGGGGTCGCGCGGGAAAGCGAACACGATCACGTCGCCTCGGCGCGGCTGCCGCAGCCCGGGTAACCGGGCGTTGGTGCCGGGGATCTGCGCCCCGTACACCACCTTGTTGACGAAGAGAAAGTCGCCCGTGAGGAGGGTGCTGGTCATGCTGCCGCTGGCGATTTGGAACGCTTCGAAGAAGAACGTCTTGATGATGAGGAACAGGACCAAGGCCATGCCGAGCGAGCGCATCCAACTGTCGAACCATCGAGCCAGTCTGGAGCGGCCTGTTTCGGGGGTGGCCGGGGCCCCGGACGTGCCAAGCTCGTCGGGCTCTCCCGCAGGGCCACCCAAGTGAAGCATGTGATTCACTTTACAAGGGAGGGGCTGCCGGCGCAACGGTCACCGACCACCCCCGCTCGACCCCCCAGGCCCGCACCCGGACCCGGAAGTCGTCCAGACCATCCTGGTGGCGCACGCGCGCCGCCAGGCAGACCGACCGGCCCTCGCGCTCCAGGCGCAGCCACACGACCCGGACGTCCGCGAGCGACTCGAGCGCGGCCGGATCGGGGGGCGCGGATCGGGCGGCGAGCACGACGAGGAGACTCTCGTGTTCCACGGCGCCACAGTAATCGAGCGCGGCTGTCGCGTCGTCATCCGAACATCGCGCCGGGGGATGGATTCACGCACTGGGGCGGGAGGATTCGAACCTCCAACCTCCCGGTTAACAGCCGGGCGCTCCGCCAATTGAGCTACACCCCAAGAAAACGAACTGCGGATTTTGGATTGCCGATGGTGGATTGAAGAAGCCGCACAGCGTTCTCGTTCGGTGCCAATCCGCAATCAGCAATCCGCAATCAGTCGTACGTGTCGATCTGCGCCCGCTGCAGCTGCCCGGAGTAATCGACGTAGCAGACCTTGGTCTCGGAATAGAAATCGTACACTTCCCATCCGCCTTCGCGGTGTCCGTTGCCCGTCTGCTTCACGCCGCCGAACGGCAAGTGCGCTTCGGCGCCGATCGTCGGCGCGTTGATATAGGTGATGCCGTTGTCCAGATCCGCCATGGCGCGGAACGCGGCGTTGACGTCGCGCGTGTACAGCGAGCTCGACAGCCCGTAGGGGACGTCGTTGTTCACCCGCACGGCCTCGTCCAGCGAGCCCACGTTGATCGCCGACAGCACCGGCCCGAAGATCTCCTCCTGCGCGACTCGCATCCCCGGGTTCACGCCGGCCAGCACCGTGGGCTGGTAGAACCAGCCTGTATCGAGCGCGCCGCCGCTCGCGGTCGATCCGCCAACCAGGACCGCGGCTCCTTCCTTTTTTCCGATTCCGACGTAGCGGTCGACCTTCTGGCGTGACTCCTCGTGAATCAACGGCCCGACCTCGGTGCGCTCTTCCAGACCCGGACCGAGCCGCAGCGTCCCGGCGCGATCGCCCAGCATCTTGAGGAAGCGGTCGTGGATCTTCTCGTGCAGGATCAACCGGCTCGTCGCCGTACACCGCTGCCCCGTCGTCCCGAAGGCTCCCCATACCACGCCGTCCAGGGCCAGGTCGAGATCGGCGTCGTCCATGACGATCATGGCGTTCTTGCCGCCCATCTCGAGCGACAGCCGTTTGTGCATGCGGCCGCAGGTGGCGCCGATGATCGCGCCGGTCTCCGTGGAGCCCGTGAAGGAAATGACCGGCACCTCGGGATGCTCGATGAGCGCCCGCCCCACCACGGACCCCTGTCCGTGCACGAGCTGGATCACTTCGGGCGGCAGCCCGGCCTCGAGCAGCACCTCGACCAGCAAATGCCCTGTGTGGGGCACGTCTTCGGCCGGCTTGAAGATCACGGCGTTCCCGCACAGCAGCGCCGGAAACATCTTCCAGGTCGGGATCGCCATCGGGAAATTGAACGGCGTGATGATGCCGGCCACCCCGATCGGCCGGCGGTAGGACATCGCCCATTTGTTGCGCAGCTCGGAGGGGACCACGCGGCCGAACAGCCTCCGGCCCTCGCTCGCCGCATAGAACGCGGTATCGATGCCTTCCTGGACATCGCCGCGCGTTTCCGCCAGCACCTTGCCCATTTCCCGGGTCATCGCGCGCGCGATGGCTTCCTGCTGTTGAACCAGCAGCTCCCCCACGCGCTGCAGCACGGCCCCGCGCAGCGGCGCCGGGGTCCGGGACCATTGGACGAACCCGCGCCGGGCCGAAGCGATCGCGCGGGTGGCGTCCTCCGGACCGGAGCGCGGGAAGCACCCGATCAGGTCGTTCCAGTCAGCCGGGTTGCGGTTCTCGAAATAGTTGCCGGTCGACGGAGCCACCCATTCGCCGGCGATGAAATTCTGGAAATTCTCTGGCATGGGATCTCGGGGGTGGACTAGAACAGTGCGTGGTGCGTGGTTTACGACGGTGCGTTGGGCATGAACGGCTACGATGGTGGACGGTCGTAGCCGTCAGCCCATCGGTGGCCGAAAAATACCACGTACCACGCACCACGCACAGCCTTTCAGGGACAAAACCAGGTCGCCGCGTCCTTCGCGTAGCCGATCCGCGGCAGGATCTCCCGGGCCGCGAGGATCAAGCCCCAGATCACGAGCCCTTGCGACAGCACGTGGGCCGCGCCCATGCGGCGGTTCCACGACGACATGCTGCTCCAGATACCGGCGACCAGGACGGTTGCGACCCCGCCCAGGTACACGAACAGCTTCAACCCGCAGCCGTGCGTGTACGGCCACTGGGTCATCCCGATCCCGATCAGCAGGCCGAGTCCGACACGGGCCCACGTCCCGAGGCGGTGGCCCGAGGAAACCGCCGCCTGAGCCTGACCCGGGGCGGCGGGCGGGCGCTTGGCCGCGGCAGCCGCCGCCTCCTCGCGATGCGTGGGCAACTGGTTCAGCAGGCGATCGACCTCCGCCAGCTCTCGGTCCCAATCCCGTTCCTGGCCCTTCTTGTCAGGCACCTAGCTCTCCCTGGCCAAACGGTATCGCTCGATCTTCTTGTACAGGTTGCTGCGCGGCATTTCCAACGTACGCGCCGTTTCGCTCACATTCCAGTCGTGCTCCTTCAGCTTGGCCAGCAGATAGGCGCGCTCCGCCCCCTGCTTGAATTCCTCGAACGTACCGGCCCGGAGCAGCGAGCTGCTGGCCGCCGCCTCGCCCGCCGCGACGGTGCGGCCGCCTTCCCCAACCAGTCGCATCACATCCGCCTCGGTGACCGTCCGCCCGAGGGTCAGAATGAGCAACCGCTCGACCGCGTTGCGCAGCTCGCGGATATTGCCGGGCCAATCGTGGGCGGCCAGCAGTTTCAACGCGGCCGGCTCGAAGTCCTTCGGCTTCAATCCCGCGCGCCTGGTGCTCGAGAGCTGCTCCGAGAAGTGGCGTACCAGCTGCGGAATGTCGCCGCGGCGCGCGCGCAACGGCGGCACCTCGATCGGCACCACGTTCAACCGATACAGGAGATCTTCGCGGAACCGCCCGGCGGCGATTTCCTGCTCCAGAGTCTTGTTGGTCGCGGCCACGACGCGCACGTCGATCTCCAGCGGCTTCCCGGACCCGATGCGCGAGATCACGCCCTCCTGCAGCGCCCGCAGCACCTTGGCCTGCGCCGGGAGACTCATGTCGCCGATCTCGTCCAGGAACAGCGTGCCGCCGTCGGCCAGCTCGAATTTCCCGGGGCGGTCCGAGACGGCCCCGGTGAAGCTGCCTTTCAGGTGACCGAACAACTCGCTTTCGATCAACTCGGCGGGGATCGCCGCACAATTCACTTCGACGAACGGGCCGCGCACACGCAGGCTGAGGTCGTGAATCGCCCGGGCGACCAGCTCCTTCCCGGTCCCGTTCTCACCGGTGATCAGCACCCGCGCGGGCGTCGGCGCCACCTTCTCGATGCGCTCGATCACCGCCTTGATCGCCTTGGAGGATCCGACGATCTGGTGGGAGGCCTCGACCTCGGCGCGCAGCCGGACGTTCTCGACCGCGAGATCGACGTGCTGCAGCGCATTGCGCAGCGTCAGGAGTACCCGGTCGGTGTCGAGGGGCTTTTCGAGAAAGTCGTAAGCGCCCAGCTGGGTCGCCTCGACCGCGGTCTGAATGGTCCCGTGGCCCGAGATCATCACCACCGGTACGTGGGCATCGTGTTCGCGCAGGCGCTTCAACACCTCGAGGCCATCCATGCCCTGCATCTTCACGTCGAGGAAGACGAGGTGGGGCCGGAACTCGATGTAGGCCTGGATCGCATCGAGTCCGGAGGCGCAGGTTTGCACCTCGATCTCCTCGAACTCCAGGACCTGCTTCAGCGCCTCCCGCACGCCTTTCTCGTCATCCACCACCAGCACGCGCCGGGTCATGCGCGATGCCTGCGGTAGAGCACGAGCCCGCGCGGGTGCACGCGGGCGTCGGCGATCGCCGGGTCGACGCGAATGCCCACCGCGCCGGTCGAATCCGCTCCGGCGGCCTGGCGGGCCAGCGCCCGCACCGCGGGGGGAGGAAACGGGATACCCCGCAGGCTCAACTCCTTCACGGTCCATCGCGCGATCCCCGGGCGGCTGATCACGATTGGACCGGCGATTCGCAGCGGCTCGCGCTCGGCCAGGAGGCCGTGCAGCGGCCCGAGGGCGTCCCTGGGAATGAGCCGCGTATCCAGCCGGGCGTGCACCGCCAGCACCCCGTCGAGCAGCTCTACCCGCAGCGAATCGAACGAGCGCCGCACCGTCCAATCGATCCCGGTCCCCACGAGGGAAGCCGTTTCGTTGGCCGTAAGGATGACGGAGTCGGGGCCCCGCGCCCGGCCCAGCGCCTGCAGCTTCTCCTGCGCCGACGTGAGCGCCCCGGGGGTCGGGGCGCCGATCGAATCGGCGGCCACCGGCGGCAGCGCCGTGTCGCGCTTCCCGATGAGTCGACCCACCGCCTGGGAGAGCGGCGCGCGATACCACCACACGAGCGCCACCCCGACCAGCAGCAACACGAAGGCGACGAGCCGGAAGAGACCTCTAAGACAACCGTTCACGGTGTACCCTCTGATACACCGCCCCGTCGGGGCGGAGGACGCTGTGCAGCAAGTCCACACCTTCCACGACCGCGCTGCCCTCGACCGGCAGCGCGTCGAGCGCGCTCGCCACCCCGGCGAAGTCGGCCACTCGCGCGTGCCGGGCCGCGCGGCCGACGGTCAGGTGGGGGCGGAACGCTCGAGCCTCGGATGGGAAGCCCAGCGGCGCGAACACCCTCTCGACGCGGTCGGCCAGGAGCTCGATCGCCGGGTCGGGGGCCACCCCCGCCCAGAAGACCCGGGGTCGCCTGGGGTCCGGAAACGCCCCGGCGCCTTGAACGACCAGCGTCACCGCGCGTGCCCCCTGTACCGCTTTTCCCAGCGCTCCAACGAGCTCGCCCTGTCGCTCGTCGGCCACTTCCCCCAGGAACTTCAGCGTGATGTGAATGCCTTCCGGGCGTACCCACTTCACGGGATAAGGCCGCCGACGCAGCGGCGCGAAGGCGTCCCACACCGCCTGTTGCACGTCGGACGGCGGTGTGAGCGCGACGAACAATCTCACGGCGATGCGTGATCGAGAATCAGACTGCCGCGCCGGTAGCCGCGCGGATCCACGGTGACGTTCCGAACCCCCAAGTCGAGAAGGGATTGGCGGATCTCGGAGAGCCGCTGTTCGACCCGTGCGATCCACTGTGGCTCGACCTCGATGCTGACCCGGTCGCCGCGATGGCGCACCCGTACGTCGCCCGTCACCCCCATCCGGCGCAGCAGCGCCTCGGCTCGCTCGACCTGCTCGAGCCGGCGCGGCGTGATGCGCAGGCCATACTGGACCCGGCTCGACAGGCACGGCGAAGCGGGAGCATTCCAGTTCGGCATGCCCAGTTCGTGGGCCGCAGCTCGCACGTCCGCCTTGGTCAGCCCCGCCTCCGCGAGCGGCGAGCGGACGGCGGCGGCGATGCCGGCCGCGCGACCGGGGCGATGTTCGCGCAGATCGTCGGCGTTGGTCCCATCGCACAGAACGGCGAAGCCGCGCTCTCGCGCGAGCGCGCCCAGACGCCCCCACAGCTCGCTCTTGCAGTAGAAGCAGCGATTGGTCGGGTTGGCGAGGTAGTTCGGATCACTCAATTCGCGAGTGTCGACTTCGACCAGCGGCACGTCGAACCGGGTGGCCAACCTCCGGGCCGCCGCCCACTGGGCCGCCGGGTAGGAGGCGCTGCGCCCGATGGCTGCGAGCATCCGCGTCCGGCCCAGCTCCTGGCGCATGATCACCGCCAGCAGGGCGGAGTCGACCCCTCCGGAATAGCCGAGCAAGGCCGAAGGCATGGTTCCGACGACCGCTCGCAAGTCCATTAGCCGCGCCGTCATGGGCGCAAGCTACTCAGCAGATGTGTCCTAACTCAAGGACATTGTGGCGACCAGAACCGGATGGTTCGTCGGCGGAAACCGAACATGTTGAGCTTGCGTTAGCAGAGTAGCGCACTTTATCTACGAATCGTCCGACCCTTCGTAGCAAGCGAGGTTACGAAATGGCCGCCAAACCCTCCCTCGACGCCATCGATCGCAGAATCCTGCGCCTCCTCTCGGCAGACGGACGGTCGAGCTACCAGGGCATCGCCGATGAAGTCGGATTGTCCCGCCCCGCCATCATGGAGCGGGTGAAGCGCCTCGAAGAGAGCGGCTACATCACGGGCTACGGAGCGCACCTCGATCGCTCCAAACTGGGCTACCCGGTGACGGCGTTCGTGGCGGTGCGCTACGGCAATTCCAGCTATGTCGGCGACGAGCCGCGCATGCGCGAGATGGCGAAGCATCCGGGGGTGCTCGAATGCCATCACGTCGCCGGGGAAGACTGCTACATCATGAAGGTCGTGGCGTCCGATCTGGAAGGCGTGCAGAGCATTCTGCGCAACATGTCCACGGGCCAGCGCTCGTTCAACACCCGAACGACGATCGTGCTGTCCACGGTGTTCGAGAAACCCGGACTCCTGGCCGAGGATCTCGACTGATGGCGGGGTTGCGCGGGAAGGCGCTCGTCGCCTGGCTGCTCGTCTGCGTGTTCTGGGGCTCCACCTATTTCGCGATCAAGATCGGGGTCGGTGTCTTGCCGCCGTTCCTGTTCGCCGGACTGCGGTTCGTCGCCGCGGGGGCGCTGCTGCTGGTGGGCGCGCTGCTGTTCGGCGATCACCTGCCCCGCCGCGCGCGCGACTGGGCGCGCGCCTCGATCGCGGGCGTGATGCTCCTGGCCGGGGGGAACGCGTTCGTGGTGTGGGCGGAGCAGTACACGGCCTCGGGCGTGGCGAGCGTATTCGTCGTCACGGTGGCGCTGTGGATGGCGTTCTTCGATTCGATCATCCCGGGCGGCTCGGGACGGCTGGGATGGCGCGTCATCGTCGGATTGCTCACGGGCTTTCTCGGCACCGCGCTGCTGGTGGGGGCCAATCCGCGCGAGATCCTGGCGGCGGATCTCCGGGGCCCCATCGCGTTGACCTGTGCCAGCATGTCGTGGTCGCTCGGGTCGATCTACGCCAAGCGCCGCCCCACGGAGTCGAGCCCGTACATGACCGCCGCCATCCAGATGCTGGCCGGGGGCGCCTTCGTCTCGCTCGTCGGCAGCGCGCTCGGCGAGTGGAGTGCCTGGCACCTCTCGGGACGCGGCGCGCTGGCCATGGGCTACCTCGTGGTGTTCGGCTCGATCGTGGGCTACAGTGCCTACAGCTATGCCCTGCGCTATGCGCCGGCCACGCTGGTCGGCACCTACGCGTATGTGAACCCCGTGATCGCCGTGTTGCTCGGCTGGGTGTTTCTCAGCGAGCCCATTACCGGACGCATGGTGATCGCCATCGGACTGACGCTTGCGGCGGTGGTCTGGATCCAGTTCTCGCACAGGACGCACTCGGCCATCGGCCGTCGGCTCTCGGCTGAGACGCAACCGAAGGCCGATAGCCGCAAGCCGACCGCGCCGTCGGTCACTTCCACGGAGGCCGCGTGAAGCCGGAGCTCACCCTCGATCCCGAGAACTGGGAGGACCTGCGCCGCCTCGGCCATCGCATGATGGACGACATGTTCGACTATCTCCGCACCGTCCGCGAGCGGCCGGTGTGGCAGCCGTTTCCCGAAGCCGTCAAGCAGCGGCTGGCTGAGCCGGTGCCGCAGCGGGGACGACCGGCCCTGGAAGTGTACGAGCAGTTCCGTCGCGACGTGCTGCCGTATCCGCCGGGCAACATCCACCCGCGGTTCTGGGGCTGGGTGATCGGCACCGGGACACCGCTCGCCATGCTCTCGGACATGCTCGCCTCGGGCATGAACCCCCAGGCGGCGGGGATCCAGGAAGGCGCGCGCTACGTCGAAGAGCGTGTCATCGCGTGGCTGGCCGAGCTGATGGGGTTCCCGACCGACTCGAGCGGGTTGCTGCTGTCGGGCGGGTCCATGGCGAATCTCGTCGCCCTGGCCGTGGCGCGGCAGGCGCAGGCCGGGTTCGACGTCCGCGAGAACGGACTGGGCGACGGAGCGCCGCCGCTGGTCGTGTACACATCGACCGAAGGGCACAGCTCGGTGCGCAAGGCGGTCGAGGTCATGGGGATGGGGCGCCGCAACCTGCGCCAGATTCCGGTCGACGCCGAGTACCGGATGCGCGTGGACGCGCTGCGCCAGGCGATCGCTGAAGACCGCCGCGCCGGCCGCCGGCCGATCTGCATCGTCGGCAGCGGCGGAACCGTGAACACGGGGGCGACCGACGACCTCGCGGCGTTGGCCGACGTCGCGCGGGACGAGCAAGTGTGGTTCCACGTCGACGGGGCGTTCGGGGCGTTGCTGACGTTCGCCCCGGAGCTGAAGCACATCGTCCGCGGCCTCGAACGCGCCGACTCGGTGGCGTTCGATCTGCACAAGTGGGGGTACCTGCCGTTCGAGCTGGGATGCACGCTGGTCCGCCACCCCGGGCTGCATCGCGACACGTTCGCGGTGGCCCCGAGCTACCTCGGCGCGACGGCCCGGGGCGCCGCCGCCGGGGGCGTGCGGTTCGCCGACCTGGGATTGCAGCTGTCGCGCGGCTTCCGCGCCCTGAAAGTGTGGATGGCGTTCAAAACGCACGGCATCGAGACGATCGGTCGATTGATCGTCCAGAACGTCGAACAGGTCCGGTATCTCGCTGCGCTGGTGGACGCCGAGCCGTCCCTCGAGCGCCTGGCCCCGGCGCCGCTGAATATCTGTTGCTTCCGCTATACGGCGCCGGACCTGGACGCCGACAGCCTCAATGCGGTGAACCAGGAGATCCTATGGCGCGTGCAGGAAAGCGGCGTCGCGCTTCCCTCGCATACGGTGCTGGACGGCAAGTTCGCGATCCGGGTCGCCAACACGAATCAACGCACCCGTCGGGAGGACTTCGATCTCCTCGTCCGGACCGTGCTCGACCTCGGCCGCGCGGTGGTGGCCGAGCGGCGCCCGACGCCGGTGACCACCCAGGAGCGAGTATGAGCGCGCTCCCCGCGAACGCCGTGCTGCTGGTGGTGGACGTTCAGAAGGGATTCGACGCCTACAACGACTCCATGCACCGCACCACGCCGGATTTGGAGGCGAACATCGGTCGACTGCTCGCCGCGTGGCGGCGGACCGGGCGCCCCGTGATCTTCGTCCAGCACGTGTCACGCGAGCAGGACTCCCCGCTGCGACCCAACCAGCCGGGAGTCGAGATCAAGGACGAGGTGCGGCCCCGCGCGGACGAACCCGTCGTCCGGAAGTCCGTCAACAGCGCGTTCATCGGGACGACCCTGGAGAGCGACCTCCGCGGGCGCGGGCTCACCACGCTGGTGATCACGGGCATGCAGACCAACTGGTGCGTCTCGACCACGGTGCGGATGGCGGGCAACCTGGGGTTCGAGACGTACGTGGTGTCCGATGCCACGGCGACGTTCGACAACACGGGCCCCGACGGCCGCGTGTGGTCCGGCCAGCTGCTCCACGACGTGGCGCTCGCCGATCTGCACGGCGAGTTCGCGACGGTCGTCGATACCAGCGGGGTGCTGGCGCGTCTGGGCGGCGGGGGCGCGTGATCCTGCTGACCCTCGACCCGACCGTCACGCATCATGACGTGTCGGCGCCCCTGCCCAGAAACGCCTAGCCGCCCATGACCTGTCACGTCGTGGGGTAGGCGAAACCGATGTCCGGCTCGGTGCTGAAGGCTTCCAGAACATCCTGCCAGATGGCGTTCTCGCTGCCGCGACGGAACCGCGAGCGAATGAGGTAGCGGAGCGTGAGGCAGATCCCCGAATCGCGGACGCGCATGTAGACGATGGGCGTCAGCTTGGTGTAGGCGATCAGATACTGGCGGGAGGCTTCCAGCAGCTCCTGTTCCAACTGCTCGCTGAGCTGCTCGGCATGCCGGGCGGCGATCGTCTCCAGCAGCTGCTTGGCCCGCTTCCAGTTGCTCTCGAACGTGATCGTGACGGGGATCTCGCTCCAGATGTAGGGAAACCCCCGGTCGTAGTTCGCGACCGGCTCGGAGAGCACTTTGCCGTTCGGCACGTGGACGATGCGGCCGGTGCTCTGGTCCGCGTCCACCCAGTTGCCGATCTCGTTCAAAGTGAACTGAAACAGATGCACGTCGATCACGTCCCCGGCATGCGAGCCGACCTGGACGCGGTCGCCCACGTCGAACGGTCGGCTCCACACGATGTAGGCCCAGCCGGCCAGGTTCTGGACCATGTCCTTCAGGGCGATCGCGAGACCGGCCGACAGGAGGCCGAAGAACGTGGCGAGCGAACCAATGCGCCCGATCCAGACGGGCCACAGCAGCGCGACTCCTGTGAGCAGCGCTACGTACGTGATGGTCTTGCGCCACTTGTACCGGGCCCGCGGGTCCCGCGCCCCCCGATACACGAGCGCCAGCAGCAGGCGCTGCAGCAGCCACAACCCGACCACGATGACGAGCGTGGGGAGGAGTCGGTCCTGGAGCAGCGGGCTCAGCCCGGCATTGCGTTCCAGCCACTCTCTCACGGCGTCACCAGCGCCTTTACGAATCGATAGGTGAATTCGAGCCCGGCGTAGTACTCCCGCACGCCGATGCGCTCGTCGCGCCCGTGCGCGCGAATGTCGTTCGCCTCCATGAAGATCGCCGACACCCCGTAGACGGGCATCCCGGCGTTGCGCAGAAACAGGCCATCGGTGGCGCCGGTCTCCATGCTCGGGATGATCGGGACGCCGGGCCACAACTGGTGGGTAACGCGCTCCAGCGGCCCGAACACCTCGGGCGTGATGGGCGAAGGCGGCGACGGTGTGGGGGTATCGATCGGGATCACCGCCACGCCCGAGTCCGCGACCACGCGGCGCAGCATCGCTTCGACGCGCTCGACGGGATCCTGCGGCAGCATGCGGCAATTCACGATCGCGCGCGCCGTCTGCGGCAGGGCGTTGTTGGCATGGCCGGCCTCGAGCCGCGTGGCCACGCAGGTCGTCCGCAGCATCGAGTTGAAGAGGGGCGAGCGCTGCGACAGGCGTTCCATGGCGGCCGAGTCGGGCGGATCGCGGAGCAGCCCCCGCATGTCCGCCGCGACGTCGGGGGCCTGCGTGGCGGCGACACGCTCGAAGTACGCCCGCGTCACCGGATTGAGGCTCGCTGGAAACCGGAACGCCGCGAGCCGCTCCAGCGCCGCGGCGAGCCGGTAGATGGCGTTGTCCGCGACCGGCAGCGAGCTATGCCCGCCGGGATTGTGCACCTCGAGCCGGAGGTCGTGATACACCTTCTCGCTCGCCTGCACCGAGCGCACGACGGGGCGGCCGTTTTCCTGCAGCGGATCGCCCGCGTCGCCGTTGATGCAGTACTCGGCGTCGATCAGGTCGCGACGCGCCGAGAGCAGCCAGCGGATGCCCCCGCCGTCGGTCTCCTCCCCGGACTCCAGTGCCAGAATGAGGTCGCGGTCGAGCGCTACGCGCTCGCGCTTGAGCCGGATCAGCGTGGCCACGAAGATCGCGGCCATGCCCTTGATATCGCTCGTGCCGCGGCCGTAGAAATACCCGTCCCGCTCGGTGAGCGTGAACGGATCCATCGACCAGTCGGAGCGCAGTGCCTCCACGACGTCCAGGTGCGCGAGCAGCAGGATCGGGCGCCGCTTGCCCGTCCCCCGCAGCCGCGCGACGAGGTTCTTGTCCTTCTCCGTCGGACCGACGACCTGCACATCGGCCGCGGGAAACCCGGCCGCCACCAGACGCCGAGCCACGGCTTCCGCGGCGGGCGTCGTGCTGCCGTGCTCGAAGGTGGTGTTGATCCCGATCAGCTCGGCCAGGATTTCCCGCCCCAGCGCCTGATCGGGAGTCAGGGTTCGCGTCTGCGATTGGGCCCGGGACGTGACCAGGACCACGATGGCCAGGGTCAGGAGGTTCACGCGCACGCGCCGGTCCTCGTCCGAAGAATCGGGAGAATATATTGATTCCATGACCGCTCCGACGACCACCTGCGGACGCTGCGGCACGCCCGTCACCCCCGGGGCGCGGGCGTGCACCCATTGCGGCGCGGACGTGTCGGGGCAGCAAGGGCAGGTCGCGACCGCCTACGGGGCCCCGGGAGACGCGACGCGCATGGGCGTCACTCAGGGCGGGCTGATCGACGCGTTGCGCCGCGCCACGATCGGCGAGTACGAGGTCCGGGGCGAGCTGGGCCAGGGCGGCATGGCCACGGTGTACCTGGCCTACGACATCGCGCTCGATCGCAAGGTGGCGATCAAAGTGATGGTCCCCGCCCTGTTCAGCACGGCCGGCATGGTCGAGCGATTCAAGCGCGAGGCCCGCACCGCCGCCTCGCTCAGTCATCCCCACATCATTCCGATCTACGCCGTCCGGGAAAGTCCCGAGATCGTCTACTTCGTCATGAAGTTCGTCGACGGCCGCTCGCTCGAGTCGATTGCCCACCGGCTGGGACAGATGCCGATCCCGCTCGTCCAGACGATCCTGTATCAGGTGAGCTCGGCGCTGGGGTACGCGCACCGGCGCGGCGTGGTGCATCGGGACATCAAGCCGGCCAACATCATGATCGATGCGGATGGGTGGGCGGTAGTCACCGACTTCGGCATCGCCAAGGTGTCCGAAACCCAGGGCCTGACGCAAACCGGGGCGACCATCGGGACGCCGTCGTACATGAGCCCCGAGCAATGCGCCGCCAAGCGCGAGCTGACCGGCGCCTCCGATCAGTATTCGCTGGGCATCGTGGCGTACGAGATGCTGGGCGGCCAGGTCCCGTTCCACGCGGAGACCACGATGGGCCTGCTGTTCGCCCACGTGCACGAAACGCCCCCACCCATCGGCGACCTGCGCTTCGATTGCTCGCCGGAAGTCGCCGCGGGTGTGATGCGCATGCTCGAGAAGGATCCCGAGTCCCGGTGGCCGGACATCGAGACGGCGGCGAGCGAGCTGGGCGGCGTTCCCATCGGGCACGACGATCCGATTCGGGCCCAGCTGGTCGAGCTGGCGGGCGGGCGCGCGCCGAGTCCCGCCGAGACGATCCGCACGCCGATGAGTCCGGTACCGGCCAACCGAGCAGCGCCGCCACCCGCGACGCGGACCACGACGCCCAAGGACCGCCGACCCGCGACGCGGACCGGAGCCCCGCCGAGTGCGGTGCGACCGCCCCCGGCTCCCGCCAAGGCGAAGCGCTCCCCATTCTTCTGGGCCATTCCCGTGGTGGCACTCGGTGCCGTCGGCGCGTGGCTGACCATCGGCCGGGGGACCACGTCCCAACAGCCGTCGTTGCTGCCCCCACCCGCGGCGGTCGAAACCGTGAAGGTGGTTCAACAATCGCCAGCGGAAACGATTCGACTCGGCGGCACCCCGGGGCCCACCGCCGAAGCGACGAAGACTCCGCCAGCTCGATCGACTCCACCGCCAACGACGCGCTCACCCAGTGGGCAGACCGCCTACAGCATCGCGGCGGGGCGAGCCATCGCGCGCCGCGTCCAGGCGGTGTCCGCCGGCGCAACCGCGCAGGAGCTCGCCCCCGGGGACGCCGACGCGGCGGCCGCCGAAGCGCTGGCAGGCGATGGCAAGTACACGGAGGCGACTGCACGACTCGGGTCCGCCACGGAGAAGTGGAACGCGGCCCTGGCTGCGGCTCAAGGCCGCCCCCGACGGGCCGGAGGCGGCCGCCTGCAAGGGGGGGGGGGAGGGGTTCGCAACGAGGTCGAGCAGGTGGCGGCCGAATTCGCCGAGGCCTTCAGCGCCAAGAGCCTGGCGCGAATTCGCGTCGTCTATCCACGCCTGACGGATGCGCAGGCACAGGAGTGGGGTCAGCAGTTCCTCGGCATGCGGGATATCTCGATGCGGCTGCAGGTCACGGACTTCAATCGGACCGGTCCCGCGGAAGCGCAGGCCACGTTGTCGGGCGCCTACGATTACACCGAGATGCAGGGTGGAACGGCCGGCAGCCGTTCGGTGAGCTGGCACGCCACGCTGCGCCTGGGGGCGTCGGGCTGGCGAATCGTCGCGCTGCGCTGACCGGCGCAACCGTTCAGTCGATCAGGCTGTCTCAACCAGAAGCCCACCCTCCAGGAGCCCGTTGATGCGCCGCCTGCTACCCGCAGCGTTCCTGTTCGCCAGCGCCGTTCCCGCGCAGTCCCAGCAGCTCGCCCGGCGTGTGGGTTCCGTCGGCAGCGGCCCGGCCCACTTCTCCTTCGCTGCGCGACCCGACGTGTGCGGCGACGGCCGCACGGTGATTCTGCGCTGGCTCGAGTCCAATACCGAGATGTTTATTGTCACGTCCGATGGCGGCACCATCACCGGCCGATACGATATGCGGAATCAGGTTTGCACCCACGGGCCCGTGCGCGTGCAGCTGACGGTCCTCGGCGGGCAGGTCCGGAGCCTCTGGCCGGAAGTCGGCGCGGGTGGCGGCGGCCGCGGCCGCGATCTGGGAACGGTCGCGACACGGGAAGCAGCCGATTACCTGCTGCAGCTCGCGCGCACGGCGAACGAGGACCTGAGCTCCCGCGCCATCCTGGCGGCCGCCCTCGCCGACAGCGTTCGCATCACGCAACCGCTCATGGCCATGGCCGAGGATCGGCGCCTCGATCCGGCGAACCGCGAGCAGGCGGTGAAATGGGTAGGCCGGACGGCGGCGCGGGATGGGGACGCGGGGGCGGACGCCCGGGTGCGCGCGTTGGCGGCGGATGAAACCGAGGACAGCGGGGTTCGCGAGCGTGCCATCCGGGTCGTGGCCAAGCCGGCAGGCGACGCGTTCCTGCGCGATCTGTACCGGCGCCTGACCCTGATCCAGCTCAAGGAGCGCGTGATCCGCGTGCTGGGCGAATCGCCGAGCGCATCCACCCTCGACTGGATCGAGCGCGTGGCCCGGGACGCCGAGGAGTCGACCCAGCTGCGCGAGCGGGCCATCCGCGTGATCGGCGAGGACCGCCACGACACCAGGCGACTCCGGTCCCTCTACCGGGACCTGGGGCCGGTCGAGTTGAAGGAGCGCGTCATCCGGGTGGTCGGAGAAACGGGCGACGCCGACGCCATCGCGTGGTTGAAATCCGTCGCCGTGGACCGCGCCGAGCCGCACCCGGTCCGGGAGCGCGCGGTGCGGGTGTTGGGAGAACAGACCGAGACGGCGTACTTGCGCGAGGTGTACGACCGCCTCGGCGACACGGAGTTGCAGGAACGGGTGTTACGCGCGCTGGGCGAGGCGGGCGGTGCCGAGAACCTCAGGTTTGTGCGCCGCGTCGCGCTCGATTCGACGGCGGGGAGCGACGTGCGCGACCGGGCGCTGCGCGTGACGGCCGAGGCCGGCGTGGCCACGGCCGACCTGGTGACGCTGTACGACGCGATCCGCGATCCCGACCTCCGCGACCGGCTGATCAAGCTGCTCGCCGAGCGCGGTGACCGGGACGCGCGGGCCAAGCTGGCCGACATCGCGCAGAACGACCCCGATCCCGACCTCCGCCAGCGGGCGCGGCGACGCCACTAGACCTCAGAACGCGGTCACGAACCCCCGGTCGAGCTTCGCCGGATCGCCGATCACGGCGAAGCTGAAGTGCTGCAGGTAGCGGCGCGCCACGCGCTGGACGTCGGCGGGCGTGACGGCCCGAAGGTGCCGCAAGTAGGCGGTGGCGTTCGCCCAGCCGCCGCCCGCCAGCTCCCACACCCCCAGCTCCGCCGCCTGCCCCATGTTCGTCTGCTGCGACATGAGATGGCCCGTCAAGAACACGTTGACGCTCTGGCCCAGCCGCGACGCCGGAACCAGCTCCTGCTGCAGGCGCCGTACTTCCGTCTGCATCACGCGCAGCGTCGTATCCGGATCGACGGCGGTAACGTACAGGCTGCCGCGGTTGGCCGCGCGCATGCCCAATCCCGCGCCCACGGCGTAACTCAGATTGCGTTTCGTCCGGACTTCCTCGAACAGGCGCTCGCTCAAGACGCGTGTCGCCACCCGCAGGGCCGGATAGTCGGGACTCGTGATGCCGGGCGCGGGATAGAGTCCCAGGATGTAGTTGGTCGGCAGCTCCTGCCGGACGGCGGCCAGCTCGGCGCGCCCGGCGCCGAGCGGCGCCGCCATCGGGGCTTCCCCACCCGTGGCCGGCAACGCGCTGAACGCCGCCGTCACCTTGGCGGTGAGATCCGCGCGCGGCACGTTCCCCACGACCACCAGCAGCAGGTTGGCCTTGGTGAAGCGCCGCCGGTGCCACTGCGCCAGATCGTCGCGCGTGAGCCGCGCCGCGACCTCGTCCGAGCCCTCTGGGTCGATTCCGTAGGGATGACCGGCGTAGAGGAGGCTGTCGCCCAGCTCCTGGAGGTGATTGTCCGGCGTGTCGCGGCGCTGGGCCAGGGCGTCGCGCATCTGCCGGCGGACCTGCTCGACTTCCTCAGCCGGGAACACGGGGTGCAGCGCCGCCTGGATGAACAACTCCCAGGCCTCGTTCCAGTGTTGCCGCACGGCCTGAAGCGTGAACACCGTGTAGTCGTAGTCCACGCCCGCCCCGATGTTCGAGCCGGTGACGGTGGACCGGTTCGCGAACTGATCCTTCGTGTATTTCTCGGTGCCGTGGGTCGCGGCCTCGCCGATGAAGCGCTCGATCCCCGCCGTCGCGGCGGTCAGGGCCGCGGCGCCGCCCCGCAGATACAGCCTGGCGGCGATCACGTCGTTGGCGGCAATCGGTTTGTGAATGACCGTAATGCCGCCGGCGGTGAACTTCGCAACCGTCGCGGCCTGCGCGGCCGCGGCGGCGGGGACCGCGAGCGCGGTCGCGGCGAGAACAAGGCGCATGATCATGGAGTGGGCTCCTTGGGCAGCAATGCATCGGCGGTCAGGCCCAGCTGCTCGCGCGCCTGGGCACTGAGCAGGACACCGGCCACGAACGGCTTGCCCTGCAAGTAGGCCCGGACGTAGCGTGCCATGTCCGCGCGCGTCACGCGCTGCATGCTGGGCACGTAGGTCCGGTAGTAGTCGAGGCTCGCCACCGCCCACCAGAACCCGACCGTATGCGCCCAGCCGGTGGGCACCTCCCGCTCATACAGGGCCTGGATGCCGAGCTGCGCCTGCGCGGCCGCGAGCTCCTCGGCCGGAATCGTGGTCGAGTCCGCCAGCCGCGCGATTTCCTGCAGCACCGCGGCCTGCAACGCCAGCAGCTTGTCCGGCGCCGTCTGGGCGAACAGGGTAATCGGCCCGACGTGGTTCAGCGTGTAGTAGCCGAGACTCACGTTGACCGCGAGGCCGGCATCCACCAGGCGCTTCTGGAATCCGCTCGCCGGGTTGGCGAGCACGGTGGACAGCACA
>Ga0187893_10003470_pt1 | contig 31909 bp, 32 predicted proteins | sample MA1701074metaG_FD_139574 | JGI IMG/M metagenome (GOLD analysis project Ga0187893, IMG submission 139574) | White microbial mat communities from a basaltic lava cave in the Kipuka Kanohina Cave System on the Island of Hawaii, USA - MA170107-4 metaG ...
AAGCTGTCGCCCCTACAGAAAGAGGTGCTGATGCTCTCGGGTGTTCCGCCGCAGGTTTACCGATAGGGCCAACCGGCCCCCGGTAATTCGTTGCGGCATCCCTCGCTATGTGCGGAATGTGGGCTGGAGGAGTTCGGGTTCGCTGTTATCCAAAACCCTGCCGGCGACGATGTCGATTGAGCTTCTCCACACAGTCCTCGGTCAGCTTTCGGCCCCCCCTTCTCAACGGGATAGTCTGATTGTGCTCCTTGTGTCTCCGATCTCTAGCCTACCTGTGTCCGCCAAGTTCCTTGAAACTCTCCGCAATGATCCTGAGGCCAGAATTGACCTCCTTTAGACTAATTGTCAATGGCGGCATGACCAGCACGGCAGATGCCAGACTACTCATTTCAACGACTACCCCTCTCTCCTCACATCCACGTACAACCTCAATCGCTCCCTCGCGCCATGGCCTCCCATGCGGATCAACCACTTCGATGGCTAGCTCCATGCCGATGCCTCGAATCTCCCCCACACTCACGTTCTGCCCTAACATGCCATGGAGACTCCGAAGGACATAGCTTCCCATTCGCGCAGCCCTGGCGGCAAGAGATTCACGCTCTATGATTCTTATGTTGGCCAGCGACGCTGCGCAGGCTAGTGGAGTCCATCCGAATGTCGGCGAATCGAGAATTCCCTTTGCAGACTTAGCGATTCTTCTGGTCGTAATCGTCGCGCCTATGGGCACGTAGCCCCCGCTGAGCGCCTTAGCGAATGTCATGATGTCCGGGATAACATCATAATGGTCGATCGCGAACATCCGTCCCGTCCGCCCGAATCCTGTTCCAATCTCATCGATAATCAGCAGCGTGCCATATCGGTCGCACTCGCGACGCAGGTGCGAAAAGAAGCTCCGCCCTGGGTAAAGCACTCCTGGATTCGTCGCAACTACCTCCGTAATCACTGCGGCGACGTTCCGTTTCGAGAGTTCCGCTCTAAGCGAGTAAAGGCAGTCGGTACGGCAGACTTCTGAGTCCCGGCATGGCTTTCGGAAGCACGTCGGCATTGGAAGTGTCGTGAATCCCGGCAATAATGGCCCTAGTCGCCGCCTAACCAAGGGCGAGTCGCCAGTGGACAGGCAGCCATACGTGGCTCCATGATACGCACCCTCGAAACTAATAACTCTCGGCCGCCTCGTATGGCTTCGAGCCAGTAACAGCGCGATCTCATTTGCCTCCGCGCCCCCTGTAGCTCGAAAGCACACTTCGAGATCGCCCGGTGTCAGCGTGGCTAGCTTCCTGGATAGCTCTATTTCAATCAGCGATCCACACCATAGCGGCCGAAATGCCATTGATCGCAGCTGCTTCGTGATGGCTTTCCGGATCTCCGAACGGCCCCATCCCACATTGACAACGTTCCACCCTGACGACAGATCTATGTACTTGCGTCCGTCGATACCGGTAAGAGTGCTACCTGATGCTCTCTCTACGAGGAATCCATGCCCCCACTCAACTGTCTCCCCAAGATTCCGTCCCAGCAAGGCTTCGTCTTTCATCCAGGTCAACTCATTCCCTACTCCATGATCCCTGCATGACAACGGATGCTTCGATAGGACACCGACACTCAAGCCATCGCGACTAAACTCCGGCCCGTGTTACGTCTCTTTGTCCATAGTCTCAGACTCTTCCATCGCTTTGGTGGACTCCAGATAAGCCTTCAGGCAGCGTATGATAACGCGCTCGGCACGAACGGTAGCCTCTCTGAGCTCTGCCGAGCGAAATGCAGGATTCCAACCTCCCCATATCTCGTCACTTATCACGAGGAGGTTGCATACCCTAACTTTCCGGAATACGCCAAGACTCAACATTGCCGAAGATTCCATGTCAACCCCGACGACACCATTTCTCTGGTATTCCAAGACCTTTTCCGGAAGCTCTCGGTATGGCGCATCAGTTGTCCACACCGGCCCAGTAACCACATCGCAGCCCTCCGTGCCTGCGGCCTGGATCATGATCTGCGAAAGCCCCGGATCAGGCGAGCATGCCTCCCCAGACGGCAAGTAGTGGGAGGATGTCCCCTCCTCGCGAAGACACGAGGTGGGAATAAGAATCGTCCCGACCGGGGCGGACTTTTGAAGACTGCCGGCCCAGCCAAGACTGAGGAAGATTCTAGCCCCACAGGCTATCATCTCCTCCATCATCATCACGGTGGCCGGTGCCCCCTCAGGAACCTGTGCAAACGAGATCTGAGCGTCTGAGATCGTGGCCCTGTAGAGTGGGTACACAATATGCTCATCGTCATAGAACCAGTTCGGACAGCGCTTGGCACACAACGAGTCGGCAAGCGATTTAATGACACGTTCACCCCATGAGAGCACAACTATGGGCGCGACGCCCACGTCATCGACTCCAATTCCCCGGCAAGACGTATAATACTCCACGTAGCTACGTGGTGTCATGACTCCCTCGTCAGCCCGAGGCCGCGGACTGTCACTTGATTCGGTACCGCCACTTGTCTCCCTCATTGCGTCATGACCTCACGTCAGCGAATACGCTGCGCGCGTCTATAGACACTAAAGCCCTCCCCCATTGCGTTAGCGCGAAATCCGTTTAGGCACCCACATAGTCCTCATCCCGGTTTGCTACCTATACGATTCGAGGCCTCCAGACCGGCGCACGTCTAGTGTGAAGCAATGGAATCCTCCACCGCAAATCCGACGATGACGATTCCGAACCGGAATCACGGCGAATCCGGCGTGCTCCAGCACATGCACCAATTCAGGAGAAAGCGAATTGGCGATTACCGTCCTCTCATCGATGGATAGCACATTCATATCAATGAATCGACTGGTAATAGACAGTGTTGTTCCCTCATATGACGGGAACTGGTCCTCAGAAGGCTCCGGCGCAACAACGACGTCCCAACGACGAAACTCGCCTGGTAGTTTATCGATGAAACCCTTGTCGCGGGCCAGCCACACACCCGCGCGCAGAGGTAGAATAGTACTGTCGATATGGCTGTCCGCCATTCCATCCAGTCGGTGAAATTGGAAGGTGTCCCCGAACTGAGCACTCAACCATCGCAGGCCTAGCTCATGGCTTTTGTTCGCTACATTAACGAGTACGTCACGTCCCAAACGAATACATTGTGCCCCGTCAAATAGGATTTCCCGCCCGATCCCAGGTAGTTCAAGTGCGTGGTAGTCAACTAGGGCGGATTGTTCCTCCTCCGTCAAGGAGAAGTACCCTAGATCCAGTGTACCTGCACTGAGGGTAGGACGGGGCATGCACAACCACCTTGCTCCGAGCTCCATATACTTCAGAAACACGGGCTTGAGATAATCGTTCTCGAATAATCGCCCCCTCACTTGGGGAGCCGTTTCAACGATGTTGCTCCCGAGAATCAGCGTCTGATCTCTCACGTTTAGCGGCGGACTTGCGATACTTCTCCAGAATGGAGTCTGCACCTGCCCGTTACCGACCAATTCCAGGGGACGCCGCACAACGATCCCCAGATCGCTTAGCGTCTCAACAAACCCTTGAATGTCCTCCGCTAGCTCGTTAAGGATGTTCTGTGACAGTGGAATGATAGGCCATTCGTAGGATCCGGACTTATCCCGGAAGTACTCTCGCGCCTTCAAATACCCCCGAATGTTTTCCCAATAGAAGAGATTAAAGGACGGATCAAGATGGAATGCTCTAAGGCCATTTGAGCTCCCAACAATTACTTCCGACAGCCGAGTCCACTCATCGAAGGAGTTAACAACCGGTACAGCTGAGCTTTCACTCATTCTCTGTTCGGCTTTCGCGCACTCGTCTCACGGTAACGCTCATTGACACAAAGGCAACGATGAACAAGACGCCCCCTAACAGCTGAACAAGGCTAGGAGCGAATTTCCCGATAGCCCATTCAACCAGCAACGTAATAGGAATTGACAGAGAGAGACAAAACGCAGCTATGACGCTCGCTCCCTCGGCAGCATCCTTCAGGTTACCCATTCCGATGGTTATGAAGAGATAGACAACTCCGATCACGAGCACGCCATTGGCTGTCTGCAAGTAGACGTCACGCGACCCAAGTGTCCCAAGCGGAATCCACGGGAATCCTGTACTGATCCCTACGAATCCCTCAGTCACGAGCACAATTGTTACGGCGGACACCACCAGGAGCTTCGCTGTCGATCTTAGCTGCCCTAGAGTGTCTTTCAGCACTTCCGTCACTCGAGACCAGATAAGCAGGTAGCCCGCATAGCTGAGACCCGCGCTCAAGCCAAATACAATTCCTGTAACTGGTTGCGAGCCTTCGTTTGTGCCGGCGGTTCCAGAAACGAGGAACGCGCCAATACACAGAAGGAGAGCCTTGGACGACGTTGCAAGAACTGGGATGGATCTCGTCGAAAAGAGAACGCTCAGAAGAACTGCCCAAAGCACGTAGGTGCTCTCGAGCACAAGGGACTTAGTCGCCACAATGTAAGTCACTGAGAGCACGAAAAGGCAGGTGTTTAGGCCCTTCAGGGCGCCTGAAACCAGCGTCTTCACATCCAGCAAGTTGACATTCGAATCCGCTCGGCCACCACTAGGCGTACTCTTCCTCCAGATAACGACGAGTCCTCCAAGGAACGTCAACCCGCCGAGTGTATTTGCAAGCGCAATGTCCACGGCGGCCAGAACCGGCGTCGTAAGTGCATACTTCGCTGCCGTTATCCCAGTAACGGCATTTCCTACGCCCCACCCGAGAGCAGCGCAGAGAAGGAATACATACCCTCTTAGTGGCCTCGTTTTAGACATGGAATACGCTCGGCGCAGTTACGTTATTGGCCTCTTCCGGGTTTTCCGTGGGTCCCCTACAATAGGTGGTAGACAAGAAGGAGCTGGGCAGAGCCCTTTGGATCCAGTCCCGAGGGTATCCGAATCACCATGGTTCCCAGATGGCCCAGAAGGCATCAGAATCGCCCACATCCCCTCGTATTTTCCTTCCCTAAATGCCCGTCCCCCTTCCCGCGAACCACAACTGGCAGCCGTACCCACGGAAAACCCGGAAGAACCCGTTATTGAAATGCCCCCCGTCTCCTCTTCGCTCTCAAGAAGGGCGTACTCGTCGACATGCCATCACCTCCTTACTCTGTGGACGCCTCTACACGAGAAGTCGCACTTCCTCCCCCTCACGCACTAGCTTACCGGCAGTCGGCAATGCAAAGTGTGACCCGATGACTAGTGTCTCCGACCCTACAAGCCGGTCTATAAGTCCTTTCCGCGTCCTAGTGGCCCGATCCCGGTCTGTGTCACCGACGGTGGCCCACTCGGGATGTGCTATCTGACAGGGATGGTGAAGTACATCTCCTGTAATCACTGCTTGCTCACCCCCCGAGGCTATCACTACACTAACATGCGCTGGAGTATGCCCCGGCGTTGGAATGAGTGAAACTCCTTCAACAACTGATTGGTCCACTTGAACTAGATCTACCAAGCCAGCCTCATAAACCGGCAAGATGGAATCACGAAATCCCGCATGATCATCGGCGATCTCCTTTTCAGGTTTCCCTTTCCAATATTCGAACTCCTCCTTTGCAAACAGATGTCGAGCGCGTGGAAACGTAGGAATCCACTTTCCGGCCTCAAGCATAGTGTTCCAACCGACGTGATCAAAGTGAAGATGAGTACATAGGATGATGTCAATGTCGTTTCGGTTTCGCCCCAAGGCCGCTAGTCGATGCAGGAAATCCGTATGTAAGTTGTTCCACGCCGATAGCTCTACACGCTTCTTCTCATTGCCAACGCACGTATCAACCAGAATGGCAGCTGTGGGCGTCGTTACCAGGAATGCTTGTACAACGGCCTTGAGCTTACCGTTCTCGTCCGCGAAATGAGGCCTCAGCCACGGGATCCCTAGAATGCTTGCTGGATTTGCATCAGGCATGATCTCCTGTATCACTTCTCCCGCATCTACCTCAATGATCTGCGAAATAGTGACGTTCCCGATCGTCCACACTTTTCCATCCATCGCAACCTCGCTAGCCCCCAAGGAGCAGAACCCCCGAAGCGTCAAATACCCCCACACGCATCATCGTTGCCACGATCCCCCAATTGTGCCTTTTCACATCGAATGAGCACAAACGGAGGGACTCTATCCTCAGCGGTTGGCCACCTCGTTCTCGGGTGGGGAAGGGGGTACTGAACAGATGAGACACAGAAGCCCGCCCTATCAAATGCCTCCCTATAATCCGCCTCAGTCCAATAGGTATCCCACACAGTGAACTGACCCGTGTCGCTCTTTATGGTGCATGGGTACACTGCTCCACTCACGAGTGCACCCGCGTGATTGTATGAAAAGCTCCTATACGCGTGGCGAAATGCATCTGGGTTTGTGGACATGACCACAAGTTTGGCTCCAGCGCCTAGAACGCGGCCCGTATCCTCGAGAATGCGGACCAACGCCCGTTTGGTTCGGATTTCGATCAACACACTCGCACAGAACGCACCATCAAACCGGTCACTCTTCAACGGTAGCGCCTCCCTGGAGCGCACATAGTGAATCCCGCTTGAGGAGTGCCTTCGCGCGACACTTATCATTTCGCTACTGTGATCAACTCCCACGACCATCCGCGCGCCAAGCTCCTTTAGGAATCTGGCGCTTCGACCCGTTCCAGTACCGAGGTCTAAATATACTCTACCACCCACCTCGCCGAGCATTTCCTGGGCCTGCCTGAATCCAATCTCGTAAGTGCTTCCTTGAATACCAATGGTGGAGTATAAAGAGGCAGAATGCGCAGTGTAATTCGGAGTGGGAGTCCCGCTTGTTTCTGGTTCGGACCAGTCTGCCTGCCTTTTGCTATCCACCAGTTCCCCACATCCCGAAAAGTTGTCCGGCAATGCCCCTAGCGCGGTCCACGAACATCGAGATTACCTTCGATTCGGCTTATGCGGACGCAAAGCCCCGGATAGGGGGTATCTCGCCGAAGCTGCGTGCGTAATCCAATGCTGCAGCTTTGCGAATGGGCATCACGTCTGCTTCATCCTTCATATCCGTCCTCGCCGAGGCGACCTTCCTGCCGATCGTAACGTGAGGAACCTTCGTGAGTTCATCCAGATACCGGCAGTGAAACTCGCTGGGAGTCGTGTCCTTTGGTCGGAAGATGACTCGTCCGTACCCCGTGCTCTCCGCGCCCTCCGACGGCTGAGCTTTGTAGTAGTACTCGAACTTACGGCTCTCAAGGCGAGATGCGGCTGACCAAAAACTCCCCAGATGCGTACCATTCAACGACCATGTATCTCCCGAAATGACGTACTCGCCGTCGCTGTACTTGATGGCGCAGTACTCCGCCGCCCAGATCTCCGTCGGCTTCGATGTATTCACCACAATATTCACCCATTCCCCCTCGATATCGTCACGCCCTGCCAGCCACTTTCGAAACCAACTCCACCTTTCTATAACTGTGTTGACGAGGAAGGAAATAGCTGGCATTCCTACGATCGCAACGAGTATTGGACCTGCAAGGTAGAACTGCTCGATCTGCAGCTTGGTGAATATTTCTTTGAAGAAGGTACTCGTAAGAATCGCTCCGGTGACGACTGCGGTTCTCATAATGTCCAAAATCGTACCATGATGCTTGATCGTGGTTTTATGCATGAGGCCTCTCGCACGATACTCTTGGCTCAAACATGAACGCCTTTATGGAAATACCGGTACTCATCCGCAGTAAATCATAGAGCTGCCCATTCTGAATGATGGACCCACTGACACGCATCAATCGCTCGATCACTGGTTCCACACTCCGTTGTCTTCTGCAGAGTTCGATCGCCGCAACGACCGGAGCGTGGTTCAAATCGGAAAACTTCACGTCGGCTTCGGGGCCTTCGGGTTGCGCGGTGGACCCACTGGGCTGAGTACAGGCCTGATACCCTGAAAGGCAGACCAGGTACAAGGCGCATCTCGCCTCCTTTGAGGGCTACCCAGCTAGCCCTCGCCCCAGTCGCTCGCCCGTCAATCCTACCCCACCCGGACACGATGTGAAGCGATTTTTGAATTCGCCCCTCGGTCTCTCCTGCCTCATCGCCCTCGAAGGGAAACGAACCGGACAGCCGGAACCGAGAGCGGACAGGATGTTTTTGACCTCTTTGTTGAGATTCCTCTTCCGGTCGAAGGGGTCAAGGGACCCCTTAGGTAGAGAGCCATGTACCGGAAGCGCTGCTATCAGAAGCTGGACGAGCCGGTCTTGGTCTGGCCGGGGGTGGAGTTCGGCGAACTGGCCCTGAGCCTCGTTATTGGCTTCGGCGGGGGGCTCGCGCTCGGCCTGTTCGGCTTGGGCTTCCTCGGGCTCGTCCTGGGGGTCCCCGGGGGCGCCGCTGTCGCGATGGGCTTCAAGCTCCTCAGGCGCGGGGGCCCCGGGTACGTGTTCTCCCGGTTCTACCGGTCCGGGGCGCTGAGCCTGCTTCCGCCCGGATGGGGTCCCCCGCATCTCGTTCCCGCGCCCCTCCCAGGGCAGCCCCGCCGAATTCACCTGAGCCCCATCCCAGGGGACCGAGAACATGGAAAACGGTTCAGCCGCAAGTACTTCGGTCGTTAGCGGTCGCCCCCTCGTAGGGGTTCCGGCCTGTGTGCGAACGCGGGCGGACGAGCTCCTGGACTTGGCCGTCCTTCGGCTCTTGGGGCTCTGCCTGGGCGTCTCGGCGGGAATCCAGGGGACTGCGCTCTGGATCGCGCTCCTGATCTCCCCCAACCTGCACTACATCCCGGAGATCGGATGAAGAAGATCCTCTCCTCGCGGAAGCTGACGGTCGGCGTCGTCCTGCTCCTGGGCACGACTAACGCCGCGCTGGCGGCCGGTGTCCTCTACGTGGGGCTCCGGGCTCGGCCGACCCTCGTGGTCCCGGGCGTCAAGCGCTCCGAGGTCAGCATCCCCTCCCAGGTCCCCGACGAGGCGATCCGCCACTTCGCGATCCTCTACCTCCTCTACTTCGACGACTACTCGCCGGCGACGGCCGTCGACCGCGCGAATTACCTCCTCCGATTCGTCAGCGCGGATCGGGTCGAGGCCGCCCGGCGAGCGCTGGAGGAGCGGGCGACCTACGTGGTGCGAGCCCGCGAATCTTCACAGCTCTCCCCACCCCTCCCCGAAGCGGCGCGCGTCGAGCGGCTGGAAGACGGCCGCTACCGGGTGAAGCTGAGCGCACTCCGCCGAACGCTCATCGCCGACGTTCCCAAGGAGCTCCTCGAGGTCCGGTACGTCCTGGACGTCGCGCCTATCGTTCCGTCCGCGACCAACCCCTTCGGCCTGGTCGTCACCAGCCAGACCATCGACGCCCGCCCGCTGCCGGGCACCGAGACGAACGAGGCCAAGGATGGGCATTAGAACCGCGGCCATCGTCCTCGCGACGCTCGCCGGCCTCGCCGCTCAGGACCTGAAGCAGGAGTTGGATGTGGTCCGTGTCCACCGCGCCGACGCCGGCGAAACAGGCCGGTTCGACCCGGCAACGGTGGAGAAGAACTACCGCCAAGCCGTAGCCGCGCTGGAGGGGGCGCTCTCGCGCCTCGAAAGGCAAGCTCCCGCCCGACTGGACGATGGATACGACTCGGGCCTTCCCGATCCGACCGGATCCGTCCGGAGAGCCTGGAAGCCTTCCTCACCCGTCCCTGCGCCGCTCCGGGGAGTCACGATCCATGTCGTCACTCTGGACCGGAATGGCCGTGTGTGGGGACTCCCAGAAGGCCCGCGCCGGCGAGGCGACGTGGTCCTCATCTCCCGGGCGGCCCGGCTGAAAAACTGCGTCCGACTGGGCACGATGACGCTCCTGACGCCAGAACTCGCCGCGTCCCTCGGCCTTCAAGCCTCGCGCGGCCGATGCGTCGTGAGCGCCGATGGGACAGAGATCGAAGTCATCGAAGGAGAGCGGCCGTGAAGCACTCATCCCTGGCGCTCCTTCTGGCCCTGATTGCGCCTCGACAGGACTCGAAGCTCCCCTACCAGGCCACCGAGAACACCGCCTCCATGATCCTCTCCATCGACGTGACCTGCATCCTCCGGAGCTGGCGGATCCTGGGCGTGCTGGTCTGCCCGTCCCCGTCCGGCGGGGTCAACACCTGCCTCATCACCGAGAACGCCTACCCCGTGGGCATCGTCGAGGCGGTACGGCAGCCGTACAGGTCACACCTCCAGGAAGCATCCGCCTTCTTCAGCCTCTTCGAGGGAATCCCCCGCTTCGGCCTCACCGCCAGCCACACGAACGGCGCGGGAGACGGGACCAAACTCCAGTTCTCCGAGGCCCACGCCTTCGAGTTCGTGCCCGACCTCCAGGTTGCCACGGCGCTCCAGCTCGCCAAGCCCAACGGGAACTTCTTCAACATCTCCTACGTCTCGGAGATCGACGGGTACTTCTGGCGCACCGGGATCGCCGAAACCCTGCTTCATCCGGAGCAGGCTCTCAAGCGGGCGCTCCTCCCGGCCTGCTCCGTGGCACCGACGCCCGCCGACTGCGCGGGGACATGGGGGCCGTGGTTCCCCCGGATCGGATTCGCGGTCCATCCGAGCGAGGTGATGGGCTCGTACCTGACGGCGCTCCGCGGAGGCCGCGTGGCTTCAAGCCCCTTGGGGCGGATCGTCCTCTCCCGATACCCTTACGAACCGAGATCCGGTCACTACGTCCAGATGGTTCGCCCGAGCCGGCGGGCCTGCGTCTCGATCGGCTCACCCCTCGTACGCCAGATCGAAGCGAAGGCGCTGTCAATGCACGGTGCCTATCTCTTTTTGCACTTCGGGATCTTTCGCCACTGCCAAGGATGCGTGCCCGTTCACCTGGTCGAACCGAGGCCGCCCCTGGGCTAGGAAACATGCTGAGCTGGCTCAAGAGCAAAACCGAGCCTGCCGTTCGGGAGGCGGCGGGCGCTTCCCGGAGGGCCGTCCGAGAGCGGCTCGCCTCGGATCGGTGCAGCTCGCTGCTCGCCGACGCCCTGGAGCGCTTTCCGGAGTTCGAGCCGGACCAGGCACAGCTCATGGTTCGCGACGTGGTGGAGAACATCTTCCTCGCGGTCATGGACCTGGGGGCGAGCGAATCCTACCACCACGCCGGCCCCTGGGGACTTGCGGACCATTCGATCGAGGTCGCCGTGGCGGCCCTCCGGATCGCGCGGTCGCGCCATTTCGTCGGCCACGCCGCGCCGAACCCGGAAGAAGAAACCCAGCGCCTGCCGAGGCTGCGGTACGGGTGCTTTCTCCTCGCGCTCTACCACGACCTGGGCAAACTCCTTCAAGCCGAGGTCCGCGGCCCGCAGCGTGAAGTCCACAATCCCTTCGTCGAGCCGCTCGGGGCGTTTTACGACCGGCATGGGCGCGAACGCTGCCGGGTCAAGTGGCGGGAGGGCCGCGGGCTCGAGGACCATGTCCGGCTGACGCCCTACCTCGTGGGCCACGCCCTTCCCGAGGCGACGGCGACCTATCTCGGCCCGGCCACCCTCGTCGAGCTTCTCGAGGAGAAGACGCCGGGGGCGATCGAGGTACGCGAGATCATCGCCGAGGCGGATCAACAGTCCGTCCGGGAGGATCGACGCAAGGCCGAGGCCAAGGCAGCACCTGCCGGCGAACCGGCGCATGCGCCGGCCTCGTTCGTGGCGTACCTGGCGAAAGCCTTCGCCGAGGGCCTGAGGCAGAGCCGCCTTGCGGTCAATGTCTTCGGCGGCGACGTGCTCCTCGGGCGCCGCTTCGCGTTCCTGGGCTACCCATCAGCGGTCCTCAAACTCCTTTCGCTGGTCAGGGAATGCTTCGGGCGAGGGGACGTTGCGGCACGGAGGCTGGCGGAGGACGAAAGCGGCGCCAGGTTCTTCCTGGCGAAACTCAAGGCCGACGAAGGTGTCTTCATCGACCCCTCGACGGGACTCTGGAAGCTGAAGGCGACCATCGAACTGGGGGGCGCATCCGACGTCAGGGAGGGGGTTCTCATCCCGCTCGCGCATCTGGGTCCCCGGGCGGCCGCCGGGACCTTTGCCGGTAGGATCACCTTCACCCGTCCCGCCGGCGCCTCGGAGGTGGTGATCGACGACTTCCGGCCCGCGCCAAACGAACTCAAGCGGCCAGCGGTGACTCAAGCCGATCCGCCTGCTCCACCCAAGGTCGAGGTGCCTGTCCCGCGCGAGCCAGCTCCCGCGGGCGAGCCTGCGCCGCCGCCCCCACAGGCGCCGGAGAACGCAGGTGCCGCCCCGTCCGCGCCGCCTCCGCCGGCGAAGGCCACGGTCGACGAGCCGGCTCCGCCTCCGCCGTTGCCGTCACCGGGCAGCGTTCCGGCCACTCTCGGTCCACCCCGACCGAGGATCGATTCCCCGGAGCTGATGCGAAACCTCCTCGACGGCATTCTCGGAGGATGGATCCCGACGAACGTCCCCCAGGCGCCCGTCTACGTGAATCCCAAGACGACGTTCGTAACGACGCCCGCGGTCTTCATCAGGATGCGCGAGCGGGGTCTGTACCCCGAGTTCGACCCGCAGGACCGCAGGAGCGCCTACCTCAAGGCGCTTGCCCGTCTCGATTGCGTTCGCAAAGGCCCCACCAACCGGATCGTCTACCCTATCCTGCTCGGACCCCTGTCGGAACGTCCCCTCAAGGTCGTGAAGTTCGACACCCTGGGGCTCTTCAAGTCCGAGGAGATCCGCGCGCGCGTAGGCCTCTGGCAGGATTGGGAGGACATCATCGAGCTCCCCCAGGAATGGAAGCCCGGCGACGCCGTGCTGCCCGACGAGGAGTCCGATGACTAGCGCGACCTCCCGCGTGCTGATGCTCTTGCTCTTCGTAGGACTCAATGCGTTCGGAGTGCTCATCGCGATCCAAGGCCCGACTCTCCCCTACGGCGGGCTGGCGCCCTGGATACTCGCGGGGAGCCTTATCCTCGCCCTTGCGGCGGGAACGTGGTGGCTCAGGGCGCACATGGTCGCCCGGATGCTTCTGACGGGAGCTATCCTGCGGCTCAGCCCGAAGGACCTGCCCGCGCGGCGGGACCATACCTTCCTCGGGTACGCGTTCCTCTGGGGGCGTGAGCACGCCGAGCGGCTCTACTACTGCGTCGCGCGCGGCATCGAGCCGCCCGAGGAGCAGCAGGTCCGCTTCGGGGGGAACACGCTGCTCCACGGCCTCGGGATGCTCTGCGAGAAGCCCTTCTTCATCAGCGACGCGCGGCGGACCCATCACACGCTCGTCCTGGGGTCGCCCGGCGAGGGCAAAACCCGGTTCATCGAGCTCGTCATCCGCCAGCTCATCGAGAAAGACGACGTCGTGGTCATCGTCGATCCCAAGGGCGACAAGCGCCTCATCAATACCGTCAAGCAGGTCTGCGAGGAGACCGGCCGGGGCGCGGCCTTCCGCCTGGTGGCCCTTCCCTGGCCGATGGCCTCGTGCGCCTACAACCCCCTGGCCAATTTCTCCGTCCCAAGCGAGATCACCGACCGGATCATCGGGATCTTTCCCCCCGCGACCGGCGAAGCGGAGAGCTTCCGGGGCTTCCAATGGGGCGCCACGAACGCGGTGGTCCAGATCCTTTACACGACCGGCGTTCCGATCACGATCCACCGCATCCTTCGGTACCTGCGAAAGCCGGGCCAGCTCTTCCTGGAAGCCATCGAACGTCGTGTGCCGGAGCTGGCGCGGCTCGACCTGCCGAGCGCGGTGAACCGCTACCACGCGATGGTCCTCAGCGGTGCGCTTCCCAAGTCCAAGGAGTTCGGCGACCTCCTCCACTACGTGACCGAGTACAAGCCGGACCACTACCACAAGATGGTCGCCTCGCTCCTCCCCCAGTTGGAGCGCCTGGCGGCCGGGGTGAAGGAAGACCTCCTCTCCCCGGAGCCGGATTCCCTCCGGAGGCCGCTGACCTGGGAGGCGATCGACCGGCAGAAGCTGGTCGTCTACTTCTACCTCGGAAGCCTGCACGGGGAGGAGTCGGCGAACGCCGTGGGCAAGATGTTGCTCCTGGACTTCGAGGCGTACATCGCCAGCCGCTACAGCTACGACCCCGACGCCCGGAACCGCCGGATCTCGCTCTTCGTGGACGAGGCCCACCATCTCGTCAGCCGCACGTTCCTCCACATCCTGGCGGAGGCCCGCGGGGCGGACGTGGCGGTGACCCTCTCGACGCAGACCACAGCCCAGTTCGAGCAGGTCTTCGGCTCGCGCGCCGCCGTGGACGAGATCGTGACCCAGAACTTCCTTTGCGTCCAGTTCCAGTCCCGGAACCCACGCGAATGCAAGGACTTCTCCGATCTCGCCGGCCAGCGGGAAATGCGGGTGGTCGGCGAGTCCCATCGGTACGAACCGGCGTTCTTCTCCTCCGGATTTCGGAACGTCGAGGACTTCCGGGCGCAGTACACGCAGAACATCACCTACCGGGAGGCGCCGCTCGTCCCGCCCTGGGCGATCGCGCAGCTCCCGACCTTTCACTGCTTCTGCCGCGTGGCGGGCCGGATCTACAAGGCCAGGGTGCCCCTCGTCGATGAGCCGACCTCGACCTACGCGGCGGACCTGCAAAGAGGGGCGGCGACATGACCCTGACCCTCAACATCTTCGTGGCGCTCCTCATCGCCTTGGGTCTGTCCGTAGGCCTTTTCCTCGTGGGCGGCCGGCACGAGGCCCAGGCGGCGCGGGCGCTGGCCTCCGCGGAAGCTGCCCTGTCGACCGTTCCGGACCCAGCCGCGCGGCATTTCCTGGCCGCGCGGGCCGCCGGTTGGGAGAGCAGCCTCACGCCGGCCGTTCGGATGCTCCGTGCGGGCCCGGGCTCGGTGGAATCGGCCGTCGTCCGTGCCACCGGGCTCAGGATGGCGCTCGGCCAACGGCTGCTGGCCCCGGGGGCGTCACTTCTTGCCCTCGGCGTCTTGGCCGGGTTTCTACGCCGGGATCGCGCCCGTGATCTTGTCCTCTACAGCTCCGTCACCTACTCGTACATCGGCAAGTTCGCAGCGCTCGGAGCGATCGCCTTCGGCCTCTTCGTTGCGCTCTCGCCCTTCGCGCCGCCCATCTGGACGCTCTATCCGTGCCTCGGCGTCGCCGCCCTAGGCGCGGCCATCTACGTAGGAAACCTCCCTCCCAAGCTCTGACCGAGGATTCTCATGAAGAAGCTCCGTCCGCTCGACCAACTCAAGGAAGAACTGGTCCGCGGCCACGCAGGATACGTTCGCATCGTCGCGAAGCTCACGCGCCGGCGGAAGGCGGACGTGCAGGAAGCGCTGCAGGACGTCGTCTGCCGTCTCCTTGCGACCCTAAGCGAACGCCCCGGCGCCTACTCCCGAATCGTGGCCTGGAGGCCCTACATCGTTCGGGCCATCGTCAACGACCTGAAGGACAAGCGGCGTCGGGTGGCCCACCGGCGGCGCACTTGCGTCCTCTTCGGCGAGCTGGACAGCGACGGGCGCAAGAAGGTGTTGACCGTCCCGGACGGCGGCCTGATTCCCGAAGCCGCGCTCGAGACAATGGAGCGAAACGCGAAGCTGTGGGAGGAAGTCGCCAAGCTTTCGCCTCGCCAGTCCGAAGCGGTGAAACGCTGGGCACATGGGGCCACCTTCGACGAGATCGCGACCGAGCTCCGCATCAGGCCATCGACGGTCCGCGAATTGTTGTCCCGGGGCATTCGGCGGCTGCGAAAGGAACCTCGGATCAGGCAGTTGGCGGCGTGATCCGGAAGGGAGGCAACATGATCTTCGCATTTGACGATTCCCCGTGGTGCGAAACCTGCCGCGAGCCGCTGGCCGATCAGGCCCGGTTCTCGGCGTACTGGGCCAAGGTGCGGCGTAGGGTTTCGCTATGCCGCGACTGCCTCGGCGAACTCTTCTTCGACGTGCTCCCCGTCGTGACGGATTCCACCCCGGACACCCCGTCCGGCCGGGGCAGTCCCCTGGGGGAACCCGACCCCTGGCAGGAGAACGCCATCCGTGTGCTGGAGGGGGCTAACGAATAGCGGGTTCTGAATCAATCCAGCCCGCTTCCCAGGAGCCGGATGGGGCCACTTGCTATGGTTCTGTGGGCCGATGACCGATTGCGGCTCGGAATCACGGGATACCAACAGGGGTGGGCTTCTCTGTTGCGCAGATGGTTGCGGTGCCCATCTGCCGGAAGCAACCGTCCTCGTCGGCTATCCGTACGTCCGGGTAATGTCTCCCCAGGGAACCCGGACCAGGTCACCGATCGCTGGCAAGGGTTTCGTGAAGCGCTCCTTCACCTCGAACGTCCGTGATGGACGCAGGGGCTGGCCGCAGCCGCGGATACCCACGACCACTCCCGAGGCGGGCGCCCGGGCAAGTTCGAACTCCGTACTCGGGAAGCCCTCCCCTTCCGGCGGCAGATCCTGGCGACCAGACGGATTGTCGTCGTCCGGAGGGTTCCAGTAGCCGAGGTACATCGCGCGGCCGTCCTCAAGGAGGACGAAGAACGCTCGCTCGCGGTGCTCCATTAGGATCGCTCGGATCGCGTCCCTGGCCCGATGGCGTTCGATGGCGGCGACACCTCCCTCGAGATCGGCCCGGATCCTCCTGTGCTGGTCGGCCCTCCTGGACCGCTCCCTGGGAAATCGGACGGCTGTGACCACTGCGGAAACGGCGATGGAACCGCCGAGGGCGGAGAGGATCGCGGTCGCCCTGAAGGCGTCAGACCCTCGAAGGCCGGGCGAGAGGAGCGCGAGAGTCGATGCGATAACGAGGACCGTCAGAAGCCCCAGGCAGCCGACGGCCACACAGGAGCCGAGGGCGACATCCCAGAGGAGGGAGACCGCCGAGGGAGGAGGCGGCAGATCGGCGAGCACCCTCCTCTCCTCCGCGGTGAGCGGACGGCGGTCGGGGTCGGGCATTGGGTGAAGTGTAGCTCGTACGCCGCCACCTGGGTCACTCCTCGTCACCGGATTCCTGGCGGCCCTCGAACTTGGCCAACTCGCTGATACGGGCCACGACCAGGACGGAGTCCCCCTTCACGTTGGGCGAGTACAGCCTTATCGCACCGGCCCGATCCGTCTCCTGCCCAAGGCTCCTAGGTCTCTTGCGTACCCCTCGACGGGGGAACGCGTCACGGGGGCGCGGACGGCCTTATTCCTGCTATTCGGCCGCATCCCTCGGAGCAGGCGCAAGGTGCATGAGCATGGTGCTATTGCACAGAGGCATGGTGTGCAACCACGCCCCCGTGTCGAGTTCCCGCAACAGACTAACCGAGCAATCTGAGCACTGGTAGGAAATCCGACGACGGGTGGAGCGGCCAGACCGCTTGCAGCCGATTGGTGTAGGCAGATTGGCTCCCTCAACCATCCTACTATATGGAGGGGCTGAATAGCAGCCGACGCCCCTCCGAGGGGGTTGACGGGTGAGCAAGCAGCACTTCGAGGGAGCAGACGCGGTTTTTCCCGAACCTTTCGAGCCGACCACGGTTAGAGAAGGCAGCGACGGCCGAGATCGACGCCCCGGCCCCCCCGGAGCGTCCCCCCAAGAAGAGGCCCGCTACGAAGCACCTTCGCACGTCCCCCAGGCCCATCTGCCCGTCCGTCCTGCAATCCCTGCTCGAGCTGACCGGGGGCGCCAGGAAGAACCGCCTCAGGCCACCCCTGGCCTCACGGGCATTCCTCCACAGGGCGACGTCCCGGCCCAAGGAGATCATCCGCCGGAGCGACGGGCAGCTGATGCTGGCATCGCTTCTGGCGGTGCCGTCCACCCAGACCGAAGCGGATCTCGCGCCCGCATCCTGGAGACCCCCCAGATCATGATCGAAGAAGTGGCTGCCAACAGCCAGGAGGAATCCTCCATGCGCGAGGCCATCCGCATGATGGCCCGCTGGCTTTGCCGCTCCCCTGAGCGGTTCCGCTCCCAGCAGAGGAGGGCTGCGTGATCGAACGGAAGAGGAAGGCTGCCGGATACCTGCGCCGGTCGACGGATCGTCAGGAACAGTCGATCGAGGACCAGCGCCGCACGATCCTGGCCTTCGGCGGTGCACGGGGCTTCGAGCTCGACAAGTTCTTCGTGGACGACGCCATCAGCGGCACCGTGACCGACGACCGGAAGGCGTTCCAGCAGATGATCCACGAGGCCCGGGAACCGGGCTGCCCCTGGCGTTACGTCCTCGTCTACGACGTGAAGCGCTTCGGCCGGATCGACAACGACGAGGCCGGCTACTACCGCTTTCTCCTCCGGCAGGCCGGGGTGGAGGTCATCTACGTCACCGAGAACTTCAACGGAGACGACAGCGACGACCTCGTCCGGCCCGTCAAGCAGTGGCAAGCGCGGCAGGAGTCGAAGGATCTCTCGAAGGTCACGATTCGCGGCCAGGTGTCGCTGTCCGGGGACGGCTGGTGGCTGGGCGGGGCTCCCCCGTTCGGCTTCGACCTCGTCTACTACGACAGCACGGCGAAGCCGTACATGGTCGTTCGCTTCATGGATGACGGGACGAAGGAGATCCTCGATTCCCACGGGCAGCGGCAGCGGACCTTGCCGAGGGGCGAGAGCATCGCCGTCTCGAAGAAGGACCACGCGAGGCTCGCGCCCAGCACTCCGGAGCGTGTCGCCCTGGTCGGCCGCATCTTCAAGATGTACCTGGCCGGCCTCGGGTACAAGACCATCGCGAACCGGCTGAACGGCGAAGCCGTGCCCTCTCCGCGGAACGGCGAGTGGGCGCCGATCCATGACGGGCGCTGGTCCAGTTCCACGATCAGGCAGATCCTGTGCAACGTCACCTATGTCGGCGACCTCGCGTGGAACCGGAGGACCCTGGCCAAGTTCCATCGCATCGCCAACGGCCAGGCCGTCCTCCGCACCCCCTATTCGCGCAACCGGACGGAGACCAACCCCAAGGATGACTGGATCGTCTTCCCCAACGCGCATGACCCCCTGGTCGACCGCGAAGTATTCGAGGGTGCCCAGCGCCTCCGGGAGAGCCGGGACCAGAGGACCCGCGGGACCGGCTTCAGGCGAGGCCGGGGCAAGAACTCCCCCTTCCTCCTGTCCGGGATCCTCAAGTGCGGCAGGTGCGGCCATACCTACCAAGGCCACACGGTCACGAGCACCAAGCGGCGGAAGGACGGAGAACGCTTCCGGACGCTCTACTACCTCTGCGGCGGCTACATGAACAAGGGAACGAGCGTCTGCCAGAAGATGCTCTTCCGGCAGGACCGGTTCGACGAGCGAGTGGTCGCGGAGGTCGGCAGGCGGATCATGGGGTACCTGGCCGAGGGGGGCATGGACCTGCTCCGGCGATGTGTCGAGGAGAGCCTCTCCCGGCCGACCGGGGACGATCCTTCGCGTGAGATTCCGGAGATCCGGGGCAAGCTGGCGGAGATCGAGAAGAAGGCCGACTCGCTCCTGGAGATGATGACCCCTGCGAACCGGGAATTCGTGGACGAAAAGCTGGTCCGGCTCCGTCAGGAGCGGGAGGCGCTCAAGGCGCGGCTCCGGGAGCTGGAGGCGGTCAGCGCGCCTGCTGAGCAGGCGAACGGGCTGGCCTCCGAGGTCCTTTCGACGCTCCGGGAGTTCGAGGGGGTCTTCAAGAAGGGGGCTCCCGAGGAGCGGAAGGCGCTCATCCGGGCGTTCGTTCCGGAGATCCTTCTGGAACCGGACGGCGGGCAGGCGATCATGCGGATAAGAAGATTCCCGCCGCCCCGTTCCCGGGCCGGCGGGAATCTATCTTTTAGGTTCATAGCGGGGGGGGGATTTGAACCCCCGACCTCCGGGTTATGAGCCCGACGAGCTACCAGGCTGCTCCACCCCGCGCCGGCGGGACGCGCGCGTCCCGGCGGCTCGCGGTGGGGCGAATGGGATTATAGCGGCCTTCCGGCCCGCGTCAAGCACCCCTCGCCCGCTCTCCCCGCCTCCCCCCATAAGAAAACGGGGGGACCGGCCCTCCGGTCCGCCTTCGCGTCCTCCGGTAGACGCGGCGGCGGGCGCTTCGGCGGACAGGCCCCCCCGTCCTCTGGGGACAACGGTGCGAATCTCGTTCGACTCGCCTCGCGGCTCGCTCAGGATGAGCGAGGCGCAAGGCGGCGTCCTCGACGCGCCGCGCTCAATGGTTGAAAAGGAACTCGCTCGTGTTCAGGAGCGTCCACTGGAGGTCCTCGTAGCCCGCGAGGCCCTGCGTCCGGCCCACGTGAGCCTTCCACCGCGAGAGCTCCTTGTCCGTCGGCGGCCGCGTCAGGACCTTGAGGAAGACCGCCTTGATCGAGGCCTCTGGGCCCGCGTGCTTCTTCACGAGCTCGGCGAGCGGGCTCGCCGCGCCCATCCGCTCGGCGATCCGTTCCGCCATCGGGCCGCTCAGGCGCCCGGCCAGCGGGTTCGAGCCGTTCGTCAGGAAGCCGTTCATCATGAGGAGCGCGGAGGGGATCGTGCCCGAGAACTCCGTCACCTCGTTCCCCTCGTCGTCCGAGAAGTTCGACCGGAACTGGCTCAGGATCCCGAAAAGGAGGAGGTCCGCACGGTCCCCGCCGCCGCCCGGCATCGCGCCCGGCCGGTTGGCCGCCCCGGCCCGGAGCCGCGCCATCGGCCCCTCGCCGAAGTCCGTCGCCTCCACCACCGACCGCAGGATCTGCTCGGGCGCCAGCGCCCGCACCCGGTGGATCGCCAGGACCTTCTCCGCCTGCGGGTCGCGCTCCCTCCCGGCCACCCGGGACGTGAGCTGGTAGGCCTCCGACGACGTGATCGTCCGGATCAGCCAGTGGTTGTCGTAGCCCCGCGCGATGAACTCCCTGGCCAGCTCGTCCAGCAGCTCCGGGTGCGTGGGCTTGTTCTTCGCGTTGAAGTCGTCCACCGGGTTCACGATGCCCGCGCCGAAGAAGTGCGCCCACATCCGGTTGACCGCCATCCGGGCGAACCGGACGTTCTCCTTCTCGGTCACGTATTTCGCGAAGCTGACCCGCCGGAGCTCGCCGGGGACCGCGCCTTTCCCGTTCTCGAGGAAGGCCGCCTTCACGGGGCCGGTCTTCGAGTCGGGGATCGAGAGGTCGCCCGCGCCCATGCCCGGCCGGAGGCCCCGGCGGGGCGTGTCCGCGATCATGTAGTAGTACTCGGGCTGCTGCTGCGGGGGGGCCGGCTTCTTCGGGTCCTTCTTCGTCTCGACCGCGACCCGGCGGGCCCCGACCTCGGTGAAGAACGAGGCCATCCCGTAGAACTCCTCCTGGGTCCACTTGTCGAAAGGATGGTCGTGGCACTGGGCGCACTGGATCTGGACGCCGAGGAACGCCCGCGTCACCTTCCCCGCCAGCGCCAGCGGGAGGTCCCGACCCGCCTCCCGGGAGATGTTGTAGACGTACGCCGCCAGGCCGCTTTCCTCCACCGGCGTGTTCTCCGGCGTGCCCCGGCCCACTCGCTGGTAGACCGCCCCCGTGGCCGTGATCGCCTTCCGGGCGAACTCGTCGTGGGGGAGGTTCTTCTCCAGCATGCGGCGGATGTCGTCGGTGGCCTTGAGCCGCAGTCCCTGGTCGCGGTTGTCGTTGTCGAAGCCGACCAGGATCCCCGTCCAGACGTCCGCCCAATGCTCCGCGTACCGGGCGTCCTTGACGAGGCTTTCGACGAGCTTCTGGCGCTTGGACGACGACTTGTCGGCCAGGAACTTCTCCGCCTCCTCGAGCGTGGGGATCTGGCCCACCACGTCGAGGAAGGCGCGGCGGAGGAACTCCGCGTCGTCGGAGCGCTTCGCGGGCCGGAGGCCCGCCTCGTCCCACTTGGCCTTGACCCAGTGGTCGACCGTCGCGGCCCCGGACCGGCCGGCCCCGGTGGCCTCCTGGGCCCGGCCCGGAACGGCGAGCGACGCCGCCGCGAGCGCGAGGACGAGCTTCCGCATAGATCCCTCCAACCTTCCGCTTCATCCGTGAAACCGGGGCCCTCCGGGCGAAGTTGCGGGGAATAAACGGGCGGCGCCGCGTTCGGGAGCAACTTCGACTTCGACCCGGGGTTACGATCTCAGTGACACGGAGGGGATCTAAGATGCCGCACGGCTGCAGCGACTGCGAGGGCGAGCGCCGCTTCGGGATGTCCCGCCGCTCGCTCCTGGCCAACTCCGTCGGGGGCTTCCTCGGCTACGCGATGGCCCGGCAGGCGGACCTCTTCGGCCGCCCCGCGCCCGAGCTCCTCCTCGCCCAGGACACGGCGACGCGCTCCAAGGGGAAGTCCCTCATCGTCCTCTGGATGAGCGGCGGGCCCTCGCAGTTCGAGACCTGGGACCCGAAGGAGGGGCGGGATAACGGCGGGCCCACGAAGGAGATCGAGACCAGCGTCAAGGACATCCGCTACGCCGAGAACATGAAGGTCTGCGCGACCCAGGCCGACCACATCGCGGTGGTCCGGTCGATGGTGTCGCGCGAGGGCAGCCACGAGCGGGGACGCTACCTCCTCCACACGGGCTACGTGCCGACCGGCACCGTGATCCACCCCTCGATGGGCGCGGTGGCGGCGATGGAAATCGGGGACCGCGGGCTCGACCTCCCGAACTTCATCGCGGTGGGCGGGAACACGGACGGAGCGGGCTTCCTCTCCCCGGAGTACAACCCCTTCGTCGCCAACGTGGGCGGGAACAGCCGGGGCGGCGGCCAGGCCTCCGCGCGTCCCGGAGCGGGAAGCGGGGCGGGGATCCCGAACATCGCCTACGGCCCGGGAGTGGACAAGAACCGATTCCGCGAGCGGATGAAGCTCCTCAAGGCCCAGGAGGACGAGTTCGAGAAGGACCACCCCTCCGACGAGGTCACGCGGCACAAGACCGCCTACGACAAGGCCGACCGGCTCATGCACACGCCGCTGCTGGAGGCCTTCGACCTCTCCAAGGAGAAGCCGGAGCTCGTCAAGGAGTACGGAGACTCGGCCTTCGGGCGGGGCTGCCTCCTGGCGCGCCGGCTCGTCGAGCGCGGCGTGGCCTGCATCGAGGTGAACCTGGGAGGCTGGGACACCCACCAGGACAACTTCAACCGGGTCGCCCAGAACTGCAGGAGCCTCGACCCCGGCATGGGCACGCTGATCAAGGACCTCGACCAGAAAGGCCTTCTCAGGAACACCCTCGTCCTCTGGATGGGCGAGTTCGGCCGGACGCCCAGGATCAACGGCAACACCGGGCGCGACCACTTCCCCCGTGCGTGGTCCGTCGCCCTGGCGGGCGGCGGGATCCAGGGCGGGCGGGTCATCGGCTCGACCGACAAGGACGGGCTCGAGGTGAAGGAGCGGCCCGTCACGGTCCCGGATCTCTTCTCCACGGTTTACACCGCTCTCGGCGTGGACCCGAAGAAGAAGAACGTCTCCCCGCTCGGCCGCCCGATCCAGCTTTCGGACAACGGCGTCGCGGTGAGGGAACTCCTGGGCTGATCCCGGAAGGAATCCCCGGGGGGGGCGGACGGGGAGACCCGGCCGCGCCCCCGATTTCAGCGCGCCGGAACCGCGAGGAGCCGCTCGGCCACCTTCCGGAGGCCCTCCGAAAGGTCGCGGCTCAGGGCCTGGAGGGCGCGGAGCTCGGCCGGGTCCGCCATCCCCTCGAGCAGGCGCTGCTTCCCCGTCTCGTGGGGCTCGTCCCGCGTGAGCGTGTCCCGCACGTAGAGCGCCCAGTCGCGGGCGTCGCAGAGCCGGCGCAGCACGTGGTCGCGGTCCACCGTCGTCATCGGCCTCCTCCCGGCCCGCCCGAAAGAGGAAACGGGCCCGGGGCCCCGTTTCGTACATCGCCCGAGCCGGGGAGTCCGGAGCTCACCTGGCCTTGTACACGACCTGCCGGTCGCCCACGGAGATCAGGTCGCCGTCGGCCAGCTGCCGGCTCGTGATCCTCTCCCCGTTGACGAACGTCCCGTTCTTGCTCGAGAGGTCCTCGAGCAGGTGGCTCCCCGCCCAGGCGCGGAGCTGGCAGTGCCGGCGCGAGGAGACGGTGTCGTCCAGGGGCAGGTCGCAGTCGGGGCTCCGCCCGATCACGAACACGTCCTTGACGAGGTGGAGCCGGACCTGGGCCTTCCCGGGAGGCGTGAACAGGAGGTGCGCCATGGAAGTTCCATACCCGACGGGGGCCCTCCGTTCAAGCGATTCGCAGTGATTCTCTTGACCCTCCCCGTCTCCTATTTATAGGATCCAGGATCTTGGGGAGAAAGCGGCGATGAAGAAGGCGATCCTCGCGCTCTCGATCGTGCTCGGGGCGGGCGGCCTGGCCGAGGCGCAGGTCAAGAACCGCTGGCGCCTCCAGTGGGGCAACGAGAAGCCCACCGTCTTCACGTACCGGAGCCCCGGCGACCGCTACGAGAACTTCTGGTACGTCATCTACACCCTCGAAAACGTGGCGGAGATGAACCAGCACGAGATCGCGCCGCTCATCTTCGACGTCATGCTCTACACCGAGAGCGGCAAGGAGCTCCAGAACGACTTCCGCAAGGTGGACCCCGCCACCAGCAAGGACGTGCGCGAGAACCCCCGGCGCGCGGAGAGCCTGAAATACGGCCGCTTCTACGCGAACGTGATCGACCCCGAGGTCGAGTACAAGATCATCGAGCACCACGCCCGGCTCGGGAACCGCTCGGACGGCATCGTGCGGGAGACCATCGAGTCGTTCAAGAAGGGCTTCGAGAAGGACCCCCCCGAGGAGATGCGCGGCCGCTGGAAGAAGGGCGACCGGCTCTACCTGAACCCGCGGGAGATCCGCGAGGCGCGCTTCATCCAGCCCGGACAGAGGATCATGGGGATCGCCATCTTCAAGAACGTGGACCCCCGCGCGATGGTCTACGAGATGCACGTCTCGGGCCTCGTGGACATCGTCAAGCTCGTCGCCGTGACCGAGGACGAGTGGAAGATGGAGTACGAACCCTGGACCCTCAAGGTCCGGTACTTCCGCTACGGCGACCCGTTCGAGATCGAGCGGGACGTGGTGCTCCGGCAGCCCAAGGCGCCCGAGTACGTGGTGAAGAAGATCGGGCCGGTGGCCTCCAAGGACACGATCGACCGCCTGGTCCTCGCCCTCGCCGACGCGCTCAAGAAGGAGAAGGACTGGAAGGACAACAACCTCGACGCCGAGAAGCTCCAGAAGGCCCGGGCGTCGGAGGGGATCGACGCGCTGGACGGCCGGATCATGGCCATGGTCTTCCAGCGCGCGACGAACCAGGACATGGGATACGACGGGACGAAGGACATCCTCGAGAACGAGCGCGTGATCTGGCGCATCCACGAGTGGTGGATCACGAACCGCTCGAAGCTCGTCTACGAGGAGATCCAGAACCGCTTCGTGGTGAAGGACGACCCCCTGCCCGGAACGGCGACCGAGAAGTAGCCCTGGCCAAGCCGCCCGACATCGAAGGCTTCGAGAGCGTCGAGCGCGGCCCCCACGCCGTCCTCATCCGTCCCGAGTGGAAGGCCTGTCTCCTCGAGGACCTCCTGGACGACTTCGGCCGGGTCCCCGCGGGCGAACGTCGCGTCTATTCGCACGGCCGGGTGCAGCACTTCTCCTACCTCCCCTCTGGCGCGCCCGGGCGCGTCTTCGTGCGCCGGGCGGCCCGCGGGGGGGCGCTGGGCCGCCTCCTCGGGGGCCTCTACGCCGGGGCGGGGCGTCCGCTCCGCGAACTCCGGGCCTCGGCGGCGGCGAGACGCGCGGGGGTGGGCGTGCCGGAGCCCGTGGCGGTCCGGTCCACCCGGGTGCGGGGCCCCTTTCGGCGCTTCACGATCGTCTCGCGCGAGGTGCCCGACGCGGCCGATCTCCTCTCGCTCGTGCCCGGGCTCTCCCCCGCCCGGAAGCGCGCGCTCACGCTCCGCGTGGCGGACGAGATGAGGCGCCTCCACGACGCGGGGGTGTACCACGGGGACCTGACGATGAAGAACATCCTGACCTCCGGCGAGGACGTGTTCATCATCGACCTCGACAAGGCGGTCCTGGCGGGCGCGCCGGACGATCGGAGGGCGGTGCGGAACCTCTCTCGCCTGAACCGGTCCGTGGTGAAGCTCTTCGGGAGCACGGGACCCGTGACGCGCACGGACAAGCTCCGCTTCCTCCGCCGCTACCTGCGGGGCCGGGAACGCCTGCGGGAGCTGGCGGAGGTCTGCGGCTCGGGCCTCTGGATGCACCGGCTCTGGTGGGCCCTGAGCGGCCAGGCGTGACCGGAGGATATATAGATATTATAATATGTTAGTATTTACGTATAATGGCGCGCGGGCCGGCCTCCCATGAAGATCCTCGTCAAGGCGGCCAACTGGCTGGGCGACGCCGTCATGACCCTTCCTTCCCTCCGCTCCCTCAAGGAAATGGCCCCCGGCTCCCGCGTGACCGTCCTCACGAAGCCCGCCTTCGCCGACCTCTACCGCGCCGCCCCCGGCGCGGACGAGGTGCTGCCCCACGAGCGCGGCGGCGTTCGACCCTGGCTCCGCACCGTCCGCGAGCTCCGCCGCCGCCGCTTCGACGCCGCCCTCCTCTTCCCCCGCTCCTTCAGCTCCGCCTTCGTCGTCTACTCCGCCCGCATCCCCCGCCGGATCGGCTACGCGGGCGGGGGCCGGACGTCCCTCCTGACGGACCCCGTCCGCCGCCTCCCCGGGAAGCGCCACCGCGTCCACCATTTCCACCATCTCCTCTCGGCCCTCGGCGAGCCTCCGGCCGTCCGCGCGCCCCGCCTCGAGCCGCCCGACGACGCGGTCGCCTGGGCGAAGCAATCGCTCCCCGGCGGCCCCTGGATCGGCCTCAACCCCGGCGCGACCTACGGCGAGGCCAAGCAATGGTTCCCCGACCGCTACATCGAGCTCGGCCGCCGCCTCGCCGGGCGCGCGCGGATCGTCGTGGTCGGCGGCCCCTCCGAGGCGGAGCTCGGCGAGCGCGTGGCCCGCGGCGCGGGCGGCCTGAACCTCGCGGGCCGGACCTCCGTCACGCAGCTCGCCGCCGCGATCGCGCGCTGCCGGCTCTTCGTCACGAACGACACCGGCCCCATGCACGTCGCCGACGCGGTCGGCACCCCGATCGTCGCCGTCTTCGGCCCGACGGACTGGATCGAGACGCCCCCCTTCGGGAAGTCCCACGCCCTCGTCCGCCACGAGATCGAGTGCAGCCCCTGCCTCAAGCGCAGCTGCCCCCTCGGGCACCACCGCTGCATGAAGGAGGTCTCGGTGGACGACGTCGAGCGCGCCTGCCGGGGCCGGCTCCGATGAAGATCGCCCTCGTCATCCAGCGCTTCCGCCCCGGGGGGGGCGTCGAGCGCGCCTGCGCGACCCTCGCCCGCGGGCTCCTCGCGCGCGGCCACGAGGTCCACGTCTTCGCCGAGCGGATCGCCCCCTTCCCCGGCCTCCGCGAGCACCGCGTCCCTCCCGAGGGGCTCTTCCAGCACCAGTCCTTCGCCGCCCAGTCGCGGACGCTGCTCGAGAAGGAGTCCTTCGACGTCGTCCAGAGCTTCTCCCGGACCGCCTTCCAGGACGTCCTCCGCCTGGGCGGGGGGATCCACCGGGAGTACCTGCTCCGGACCGACCGCGCGTACTCCGCCCTGGGGCGCTGGTGGAGGCGCCTCCGGGCCAAGGAGCGCTGGGAGCTCACCCTCGAGCGGGAGAGCCTCGCGCCCTCCGCCTCCCTCCGGATCATCGCCGTGTCGGCCCGCGTCCGGGACGAGGCCGTCCGCCACTACGGCGTCCCCGCGGACAAGATCGCCGTGATCCACAACGGCGTCGACGCCGGGGAGTTCAAGCCTTCCGCCGAGGCCCGCGGCCTGATCCGGAACCAGCTCGGCCTCTCGGACTCGGACTACCTCCTCCTCTTCGCGGGCACGGGGTTCCGGAGGAAGGGGCTGGACTACGCGATCGCGGCGGTCGATCGCGTCCCCGGCGCGAGGCTCGCGGTGGCGGGCGAGGGACGGGCCCGGCGGCACCCGAGGGTGCTCCACCTCGGGCGCCGCAGCGACGTGGCGCACCTGTACGCGGCAGCCGACGCGCTCCTCCTCCCCACCCTCTACGACCCCTTCCCGAACACCGCGCTCGAGGCGATGGCGTCCGGGATCCCCGTCGTGGTCAGCCGGGCCGCCGGGGTCTCCGAGCTGATCGAGGGCGACTCGATCGTCGTCGAGGAGCCCTGGAACGTGGACGAGCTCGAGGCCGCCGTCCGTCGCCTCGAGGATCCCGCGGTCCGGAGGCCGATGGGCGAGGCCGCGCGCCGGAAGGCCCTCGAACATCCCGTGGAGCGCGTGGTGGACCAGACGCTCAGGGTCTACGAGGAGGTCCTCGCGATAAAGAAGAAGACCGCCTCATCGTCCGGGTAGCGCGGCCCCGCGAGGGCGCGCGGCGATTTCTCGATTTGACAACCTCGTCCGTCGACGATAGGATGTCGCAAACCGAGGGAGCACGATGGCGCGGACCGCGGGGCCCGTCGCGGCGGTGATACCCGCCCGATACGCCAGCACCCGTCTCCCCGGAAAGCCCCTCCTGGCCCAGACCGGCAAGCCCCTGATCCAGCACGTCTACGAGCGCGTCCGTTCCTGCCCCGGCCTGGACCGCGTGGTGGTGGCCACGGACGACGAGCGGATCCTCCAGGCCGTCCGCGCCTTCGGGGGCGAGGCAGTCCTGACGTCCCCGCTCCACCAGACGGGCACCGACCGGATCGCGGAGGCGGTCCGGGACATCGACTGCGCGAGCGTGGTCAACGTCCAGGGCGACGAGCCCGACCTCGATCCCGGGTCGGTGGCGACGCTGCTGGGGCTCCTGGACCAGGGGGCGGAGATGGCGACGCTCGCGACGCCGTTCGAGGACCCGCTGGACGCGTCGCTTTCCAGCCGGGTCAAGGTCGTGGTGGACCGCCACCACAACGCGCTCTACTTCTCCCGCGCCCGCATCCCGTACGCGAACGGGACGCCGGTCCCGGCGCTCCTCCACCTCGGGATCTACGGCTACACCCGGGACTTCCTGATGCGCTTCGTGTCGCTCGAGAGCACGGCCCTCGAGCAGGCGGAGCGCCTCGAGCAGCTCCGGGCCCTGGAGCACGGCTACCGGGTCAAGGTCGGCATCGTGAAGGGCCCCTCGCGGGGAGGCATCGACACCCCGGAGGACTACGCGGCATTCGTGAAACGCTGGAGAGAGGGGTCGCATCCATGACGAAGCACATCTTCGTGACCGGCGGCGTGGTGTCCTCGCTCGGGAAGGGCCTGACGAGCGCCTCGATCGGGCTCCTGCTCGAGTCCATGGGCCTCAAGGTGGCCATGCAGAAGTTCGACCCGTACATCAACGTGGACCCGGGGACCATGAACCCCCACCAGCACGGGGAGGTCTACGTGACGGAGGACGGCCTGGAGGCCGACCTCGACCTCGGCCACTACGAGCGGTTCACCAACTCGGTCGTGAACGTCCACTCGAACTACACGACCGGGAAGATCTACAGCTCGGTCATCGCCAAGGAGCGCCGGGGCGAGTACCTGGGCCAGACCGTCCAGGTGATCCCCCACATCACGAACGAGATCAAGGCGGCGCTCCGCCGCGTGGAGGGGCCGGGGATCGACGTGGCCGTGACCGAGATCGGCGGCACGGTGGGCGACATCGAGAGCCTACCCTTCCTCGAGGCCATCCGCCAGTTCGAGATGGACGCCGGGCGGGGGAACGTCCTCTACGTCCACCTCACCCTCATCCCCTTCCTCCACGCCAGCCACGAGATCAAGACCAAGCCCACCCAGCAGTCCGTGGGAAAGCTGCGCGAGATCGGCATCCTCCCGGACATCCTGATCTGCCGGACCGAGGTCGCGATCCCCGACGAGGTCCGCGCCAAGATCTCGCTCTTCTGCAACGTGCCGAAGGAGGCGGTGATCGAGGAGAAGGACGTGGACTTCTCGATCTACCAGATCCCCCTCATGCTCTTCGAGCAGAAGGTGGACGAGCTGATCGTCCGGAAGCTCGGCCTGGCGAGCCGGAAGCCCGACCTGGCCCGCTGGAGCGAGATGGTCGAGACGCTGCGCCGGCCCGAGGCCGAGGTGACGATCGCCGTGGTGGGCAAGTACCTCGAGCTCCATGACGCCTACAAGTCGATCTGGGAGTCGCTCACCCACGCGGGGATCGCCAACCGCTGCAAGGTCGCCGTCCGGAAGCTCGCCGCCGAGGAGGTCGAGCGGCACGGCATGGCCCGCTTCATGGAGGGCGTGGGCGGGATCCTGGTGCCCGGCGGGTTCGGGAACCGGGGGATCGAGGGCAAGATCCGGGCCGCGCAGTACGCCCGGGAGTGCCGGATCCCCTACTACGGGCTCTGCCTGGGCATGCAGATCGCCTCGATCGAGTTCGCGCGGAACGTCTGCGGCCTGGCGGGGGCGAACTCCTCGGAGTTCGACGAGAAGACGCCGCACCCGGTGATCCACCTGATGGAGCGGCAGCGCGACGTCCGGGAAAAGGGCGGGACGATGCGGCTCGGAAGCTACCCCTGCCGGATCGAGCCGGACTCGACGGCCATGGCCTGCTACCGGCAGGAGCTCGTCCAGGAGCGCCACCGCCACCGCTACGAGTTCAACAACGCCTACCGCGACCTCTTCCGCGAGAAGGGCGTCCGCTTCTCGGGGATCTGGCCGGAGGGGAACCTGGTCGAGATGATCGAGGTCGCCGACCACCCGTGGTTCGTCGGGGTCCAGTTCCACCCCGAGTTCAAGTCGAAGCCCCTCGCCCCGCACCCCCTCTTCCGCGGCTTCGTGCAGGCCGCGCTCGAGTACTCCCGTCCGAAGGCGGCCGCCCCGAAGGTCAAGGTATGAGCGACGAAGCCCGGAAGCCCCTCGACGAGGCTCGGGGCAAGAAGGTCGACGAGGACTGGAAGCGCCGCGCCCAGCAGGAGAAGGAGCTCGACGCCCAGAAGGCCGGGCCGCCGCCGGACGCGGGCGCGGCGGCGGGCGCGAAGGAGGGCGCGCCCGGAAAGAAGGCGGGGAAGCCCTCGCCGCTCTTCGCGAACCTCGTCGAGTCCCTCGCCTCGCAGGCCCTGATGTTCATGGGCGCCGTCCGCGACCCCATGACCGGCCAGGCCCACCAGGACTTCCACCAGGCCCAGGCGATGATCGACATGCTCCAGATGCTGGAGGAGAAGACCCGGGGCAACCTCGCGGCGGAGGAGGCCGAGATGCTCAAGCAGGTCCTGGACGAGGTGCGCATGCACTTCGTCCGCCTGGCGAGCCCCCCGGCGCCGCGCGGCCCCAAGGGCCCGATGATGGGGAACGCGCCGCGCCCATGAGGAAGGCGCTTCTCCTGTCCCTGCTCGCGGTCTCCTGCGACGGCGGCGGCGGAGCCTCCGGACCGCCCCCGCCCCCGCCCCCCTCGATCGACGCCGCGACCGCGGGCACGATCCGCGGCAAGGCCCTCTTCAAGGGGACGCCTCCCGCCAACCCGCGGCTCCCGGTGGGCGGCAACCCCGAGTGCGCGGCCCTGCATGCCGGGCCGGTGCTCGACGAGGTCGTCCTCGTCAAGGACGGCCGGCTCGCGAACGCCTTCGTCCACGTGAAGAGCGGGCTCGAGTCGCTCAAGTTCCCCTGGCCGGCGGCCCCCGTCACGGTCGCCAACGAGAAGTGCATCTACGTCCCGCGCGTCGCCGGCGTCCAGGTCAACCAGCCCGTCCGGTTCACGAACGAGGACCCGGCCGACCACAACGTCCACGGGTTCAGCGCCCAGGGAGGGTTCAACTTCACCCTCCGGGGACGGGGCCGGGACGGCCGGGTGACGCTCCGGCAGCCCGAGATCATGGTGTCCGTGAAGTGCGACATCCACCCCTGGATGATCGGCTACGTGGGAGTCGTCCCTCATCCCTTCTTCGCGGTCACGGGCGAGGACGGGGCGTTCGAGTTCAAAGGCCTCCCGCCCGGCGACTACGTCGTCGAGGCGTGGCACGAGAAGTACGGCGCGAGGACCGCCGCGGCGAAGCTCGACGCGAAGGGGACGGTCGAGCTCGACTTCTCCTTCCCGCCTTAGTGCCGGATTTCAGAAGTTCGTAGAGCTTTTCTGCATTGCGGCACAGTTCCCGGTTCCCAGTTTCCAGTTTCCAGCAGAGCGCGCGCGTTCGACCTCTGGGAACTGGTAACTGGAAACT